>Ga0233425_10001845_pt1 | contig 44675 bp, 36 predicted proteins | sample Watercolumn_Towu_2_FD_181712 | JGI IMG/M metagenome (GOLD analysis project Ga0233425, IMG submission 181712) | Freshwater microbial communities from Lake Towuti, South Sulawesi, Indonesia - Watercolumn_Towuti2014_140_MG | ecosystem: Environmental > Aquatic > Freshwater > Lake | place...
CAGGGCACGACGCGGCAGCACCAGTACAGTTCTCCGCAAGATCGCATGGGCCGGCCGAGCCGCGACACTCAAAGGTTGCCGGGCGGAAGCCGTCGGCAGGGCACGACGCAGCGGCACCGGTGCAGTTTTCCGCGAGGTCACAGGGACCGGCCGAGCCACGGCACTCGAAGGTTGCCGGACGGAAGCCGTCGGCAGGGCACGATGCAGCGGCACCAGTACAGTTCTCTGCAAGGTCGCACGGCCCGGCCGAGCCGCGGCACTCGAAGGTTGCCGGGCGGAAGCCGTCGACCGGGCACGACGCGACGGCACCGGAGCAGTTCTCTGCAAGGTCGCATGGGCCGGCCGAGCCGCGACACTCGAAGGTCGCCGGGCGGAAGCCGTCGACCGGGCACGACGCGACGGCACCGGAGCAGTTCTCTGCAAGGTCGCATGGGCCGGCCGAGCCGCGACACTCGAAGGTCGCCGGGCGGAATCCGTCGGCAGGGCACGACGCAGCGACTCCGGTGCAGTTCTCCGCTAGGTCGCACGGCCCGGCCGAGCCGCGGCACTCAAAAGTTGCCGGACGAAAGCCGTCGGCAGGGCACGACGCGGCGGCACCTGTACAGTTCTCCGCGAGATCGCATGGGCCGGCCGAGCTGCGACACTCAAAGGTTGCTGGGCGGAAGCCATCGGCCGGACACGACGCGGCGGCACCTGTACAGTTCTCTGCGATGTCACAGGGCCCGGCTGAGCCGCGGCACTCGAAGGTTGCCGGGCGGAAACCGTCGGCAGGGCATGATGCGGCGGCACCTGTACAGTTCTCCGCGAGATCGCATGGGCCGGCCGAGTTGCGACACTCAAAGGTTGCTGGTCGGAAGCCGTCCGCAGGGCACGACGCTTCGGCGCCGGAGCAGTTCTCCGCGAGGTCACAGGGACCGGCCGAGGCACGGCACTCATACGAGGCAGGCCGGAAGACGTCGGCGGGGCAAGGTGCAGATGAACCGGAGCAGTTCTCCGCCAAGTCGCACACTCCGGCGGACACTCTGCACTCGTAAGTCGGGGGGCGGAAGGCATCTGCCGGACATACAGGCGAGACCCCGTCGCACACTTCCGTTGCGTCACATGCACCCACAGATGGCCGGCACACCACTCCCGCAGCCAGGACAACGCAGGTGCCGTCGCCCGGGCATACTCGACAGCCGGTCGCTGCACCTGAGTCATATAGCTCCACGGACGAGAGGGGAGTTAAACCATCAGTGTTTCCTCCAGCCACCAAGACGCTACCAGATGCAAGGAGGGCCGCGGCGGCGTCCTCCCGCCGGGACGTCATGGAGCCGGTGCTAGTCCATGTTCCATTCCCGGGATCGTACAGTTCTGCAGACGAAAGACTCGTCCACAAACTCGTACTGCCTCCGGCGACTAAAACCCGACCAGAGGGAAGGAGCGTAGCCGTATGCGCCTCCCGTCGGGATGTCATGGAGCCGGTGCTAGCCCAAGTTCCAGTCCCGGGATCGTACAACTCCGCGGATCGATAAAAGGTCGAACTGTCCCGCCCCCCGGCTACAAGAACCCGTCCTGAGGGGAGGAGAGTGGCTGTGTGGTAGTTCCGCACCGACGCCATGGATCCGGTGCTAGTCCAAAGCCCGGTTCTGGGATCGTACAACTCCGCCGACGAAAGGTAGGTCCAGGAACTTTGCCCTCCGGCGACAAGAACTAGGCCCGAGGGGAGGAGGACGGCCGTGTGTTTCCGACGTGGCAAATTCATTGAGCCGGTGCTTGTCCAAGTTCCAGTCCCAGGATCGTATAGCTCTGCCGACGAAAGAAAGTGACCTGAGCTATTGTAGCCACCGGCGACGAGAACCCGACCAGAAGGAAGGAGTGTAGCCGTGTGCCCCCACCGCGGGGACGCCATGGAGCCAGTGCTAGTCCAAGTTCCGGTCCCGGGGTCATACAACTCCGCGGATGAAAGGAAGGTCGAACTATCCTCCCCGCTCCCCCCGACGACAAGAACTCGGCCGGAGGGGAGGAGGGTGGCCGTGTGCCCCCACCGCGGGGACGCCATGGAGCCGGTGCTAGTCCAAGTTCCAGTGCCGGGATCGTACAGTTCCGCGGACGAACGTGCAAAACCAGCATATCCGCCGCCGGCTACGACGACACGGCCCGATGAGAGGAGTGTGGCCGTGTAGTTCTCCCGGCTGGACACCATGGAGCCGGTCAGATCCCAGACGCCCACCACCGGGGAAATGGCTCTGTCGATATCTTCTTCTTTTGAGTTCTCCTCACCATCGTGGATACAGGCCGCTAACCCTAAAATTGAAGTTAGCACTATAAATCGCAAAGCAAGACGGCCGCTCTGCGAGTCGCATCTTCTAAATATCATTCTCACGACTGCCTCATCCCGATATGTAGATCCATTTAGTGATACATTTTAATAAGAAGTAATCATCGCACAACATACCCCCAAACCCCTCCATCGACGAGCGTCCCTCCGGCCGTGGTGCATTCCGCGGCGGTGAACATGAAGATGTGCTCGAAGACCCCGGCGCCGTTGCGCCAGCGGCAGAGGTAGACGGGATCATCCCAGATGGAGATGGACGATCTCGCGATCCAGCCGAGTGTTGCGGGGACTCCGGGAGTGCCGCAGGCCGAGCGTTGGTAAAGATTCGCCCCACCCTCGAAGCAATGGTAGATGAGGAAGAAGTCTCCGAACGTCGGTTCCGTGTCATAGGTCCAGAAGTTCGTCGTCTCGCGGGTCCAGCAAGTGGAGTCGGGACAACCCGGGTTGATGATTCGGTCCGCGCACCCACAGCCGGTGGTCGGGGTCGAGCCGGGATAGCATCTCCCATTCGATTGCCAGTGAGCGTTGTCGCACCGGTTCCGGAAACGGTACATCATCGACGCAGCGGGTTCGCGCCTGCACGTGCCTACGACGCAGATGTTTCCGGGATCACAAGCACCAGCACAACACGCCTCACCGTCCCCTCCACAACACATCGCGGCGCAATCGGCGCGGCAGGAGTCGCAGGTCTCCCCGCCCGTGCAGCACCCGTCCCCGCAACGGGGTAAGCAGTCCGCATCACAGGAGCATGCCGTCTCCCCGTCCGTACAGCAGCCGTCCCCACAGCGGCCCCCGCAGTCCGCATCACAGGAGCATGCCGTCTCCCCGTCCGTACAGCAGCCGTCTCCACAGCGGCCCCCGCAGTCCGCATCACAGGAGCACGCCGTTTCACCGCCCGTGCAGCATCCGTCCCCGCAACGGGGTAAGCAGTCCGCATCACAGGTGCATGCCGTCTCTCCGTCCGTGCAGCACCCGTCCCCGCATCGTCCTCCGCAGTCCACGTCGCACGAGCATGCCGTCTCTCCGTCAGTACAGCAGCCATCCCCGCAGCGGCCCCCGCAGTCGGCGTCGCAGGAGCAGGCCGTTTCTCCATCGGAGCAACAACTGTCACCACAGCGGGCAGAGCAGTCACCCGGGCAGGTGCACTCGGTCTCCGTACCGGAGCAAACAGTGTCTCCGCACCGTGGATCGCAATCCTCGGGGCACGTGGAGTTATTTTCTGGACCTGTGCAACAACCGTCGCCACAGCGCGGTGAGCAATCTTCGGGACATGAGTCTGGGCAATCGCTCTCGCCTACATCGCACACACGATTACCGCACATGATGCACGCCCCATCGATACAGACTGCTCCTCCTCTACAGCCGCAATCTGCAGGACAACCAGAACAAGTCTCGGTGCCTGTGCAACAGCCGTCTCCGCAGCGGTCGGTACATTCGCTGGGACAAGAGCACTCGGACTCGGTGCCGGTGCAACAGCCGTCGCCACAATGATCCGTGCAATCGCCCGGACAGGTACATGCGTTCTCAGTACCTTCACAACAACCGTCGCCACAAACCCCTGAACATCTATCACATGTCGAGGCAATTCGCTCCAGAAGCACCAGAGGATCGGACCATCCTCTCGTGGAGTGGGCGTAGCCAGGAGGGCTTCTCCACCCAGCAGGTAACCATTCAGGGTTGTCGATGGCTACCTGGAAATGGAGGTGTGGCCCCCATGTGTGGCCTACCGAAGAAGGATCCTCGATCACACCGATGGGGTCTCCGATGTTGACTTCTTCGCCCAACCTGACAAGTGAGTCGCGCTCCAGGTGACCGTAGATGAAGATTCCCTCGGTACCATCATCGAGTGGTGAGGCAACAGCGACGATCCCACCCCAGTTTCGTTCCCCTTCGCGAAAAGTGCTGAGCAAGACCTCACCACTTCGGCTAGCGTGGACCACTTCTCCGATCTCGGCGTCGAAATCGACGCCGAGATGAAACGTTCCATCGCGAGCTCGGCCACCAAACCCGAAGGTGACCACCGCGGAATCCGCATCCAGAGGGAGTCGAACACAGTCGTTTAACTCCAGATAAACTGAACCACCTCCTCCACCGCCAGTCCCGACCCCCTCTTCCGGCGGAAACTCCCACTCATCTCCGATATCTCCATCGCCTTCCCAGTCAAAGTCCCAGTCACTGTCACCATCGGGAGTCACGTCGGGATCCGCATCTAGGTCTGCCTCTTCGTCTGGATCCGCATCGACATGATCCTCGGCATCATGCTCGCTTTCTCCATCGAGAGAGACGTCGGGATCGGTGTCGATGTCTCTATCCCCATCGGTGCCAGCGTCGGGATGGACATCGGCGTCGCCGTCGATGTCCGCGTCGCCATCGCTCGTGCCGCACTCGCAAACACCCCAGCTCTCGCCGTCGTCGTTGCACACCTGGCTTCCCTGCGCGCCCCCTGCGCAGAAGCAGAGCTGCGTCGCGCCGGGCACGCATGGACCCCGTTCGTGCTCGTCGGAGCAGGACATGAGCATGACCCCTGACACGACAACGAAAAGGAGCTTAAAAACGGGCCGGATCATGACGACCTCTTGGTGTGAAACCTCGTTTGCGAACTGAGTGGCTTGTCGAGCGACTCGCGAAGCACCGTTCGCCGGTTTCGAAGCCGGGATCGGGCTCTGACGGAGCTTGTCGGGCCGGTATGGGGGCTTGTCGGGCGAGTATGGATGCTTGTCGGGCGTCCATGAGGGCTTGTCGGGCGGGTATCGAAGGTCCATTTCTCGTGGACCAAGGTATCAGACTGGCCGGACAAGCCTCCCGACTCGCCGGACAAGGTCCAGGTCCGGCGAACGAGGCTCCGTTTCCCGACGATCCCGGCTTCGAAAATGACGGAGCAGGGTTCCGGAACGGCCAAGCAAGGGTCCCGAACGACCCGACAGAGGTTCGGACCGGGCCGACAACTGTTCGATGCCCCCACGCGTCGCTCCGTCTACGTTGGTCGCCTCGAATCGGCCTCCCCGGCGTCCTCGGTCTCGGGAGAGCCCTCGGTCTCGGGAGCTTCTTCCGTTTCGAGGTCCTCTTCCTCGTCCTCGTCCTCGATCTCTTCTCCGCCCGAAGACGAGACACGGCGCTGGGCCAGGCCGAGCTTGATGAGGCTGTCGCGGCGCCGGATCACCGCGCGCGCGGTCTCGGACCAGTCCTCGTACCAGCCGCGGAGCTCGATCAGGGCCTTCTTGTGCTCGGCGAGGTGCTGGGTCTCGGCCTCGTCCGGCTGGGCGGGCGGCAGGTCCGCGCTCTGCGCCACTTTGATCACCTCACGCACCCGCGCGCGCTCCTCGGGAGTGTAACCGCGTTTCGCAAGAGTCTTGAGCGCGGCCCGGTCTGCCTTGTGCGTCTTCTTGCGCTTGGGCGAGCTCTCGAGAGCGTCGAGGCGGTCGAGGAGCTTCACCCAGACGAGGATCGATCCGGCGCCCTGCGTCGGTGCGAGACCATTGAACACGAACTTGTATTGCTTCTTGTGGAATCGCTTGAGCGCCGCCCCGATGCGACGGAGCGCCGGCTCGTCGGTCGCGTCGAGCTCGGCGATGGCCTGGGCCACCTTCAGGTCGTCTTGCGGCTGGGTGTCGGGCGGGAGGTAGCCCGAGGCGCGCTGGAGCAGCTCCCACCCCAGCTTGTGCTCCTCTGAGGAGTAGCCCGAGGCCACGAGCGCGGCGCGGATCTGGGCGGAGGTGCCCACGGCACGCAAGAACTTCAACGCGCGCTCCGGTGTGGCCTCGAGCACTTGACGGCTCGCGACGTCTTCCTGGTTCATCGTCTTCTACCTTTCTTCTCGAGAAATGCCCAAATCACATCCGGTTTCGTTCCCAGTGTCAACAACTATTTTTCGGGGATTTCCTCGATCATGGAGCGCATTCTTTTCCAGTTTTTCAGCGGCGTCGGCGGGCTTGCAAGGCTGGTGCTCATCCCATGGCATCACAATGTTTTCCGCATGTAGCTCATGCGCTGAAGACAAGCCCCCGCCCTACGACCGGGAGACAAGCCGTGCAATCGTCGAAGTTGTTACCTGGTTGTTACCTGGTTGTGATCTGTTGTTACCTTGGTGTGACCCGTCATGACGTTTCTGACCTTTCTACGCCATGTTGGATACCAGTGGGGCAACCACGGGGGGTTGCCCCTACGTCGTTCAATCCCCCTCACCGGCCAGTCCCCTGGGCTTCGCCCGTCATGGGGACGAAGCGGACGGGGAGCACTTCGCGCCGCGCTATCCCCTGCGCGGATCTCTCGATCAGCACGAGCTCCTGGTCGTGGACGCCGACGGGCACGACCATCCGGCCCCCGACGGCGAGCTGGTCGACGAGGGGCTGTGGGACACTGGGCGGAGCGGCGGTGACCACGATCCCGTCGAAAGGGGCCTTCTCCGGCCACCCGCGGTACCCGTCCCCCACGCGGAGGGACACGTTCGCGGCCCCGACCTCGGCCAGGACTTTCGCTGCCCGCTCGGAGAGCTCGGGGATGATCTCGATGGAGTACACCTCGCGGCACAGGTCGGACAGCACCGCGGCCTGGTATCCCGAGCCGGTGCCGATCTCCAGCACCCGCTCCGAGCCGTCGAGCTGGAGGGCCTGGGTCATGAACGCGACGATGTAGGGCTGGCTGATGGTCTGATCGTGCTCGATCGGGAGGGGATAGTCGGCATAGGCCTGTGCCCGCAGATACGGCGCGACGAAGAGGTGCCGGGGCACCTTTCCCATCGTCGAGAGGACGCGAGGATCTGTGATGTCGCGGCCCGCGAGCTGCGTCTTCACCATGAGAGCGCGCGCACCCTGGTACGGGTCGTCGGCCTGCGCGGGCCTGGGCGCGAGAGGGTCGGGAGCGGGAGCCTCGGCGCCCACCGGCGGCCGTCCCGCCGGCACGGGCCGGGCCACGGGAGGCGCTGACGCCCGCCGGTCGCACGTCCCGCAGCCCGTCAGGAGCAGGCTACCAGCCAGCCCGATTGCCATCGAGAGCGTCCGTGAGGCTGTTGCCGTCATCGGTGTCCTCCATCCGAGAGCCCGCGCAGCTACCCTTCGGGCGAGACCAGCCCGTGCCGGATGGCGAACCGGGTCAGGGCGGTCACGTCGTGCAGGTCGAGCTTGCTCATCACCCGGGTCCTGTGCCCGTCGACGGTCTTGATGCTCAGGCCCAGCTTGAGGGCCACCGACCTGTTGCTGTGGCCCTCCGCGATGAGCTGGAGCACCTCGCGCTCGCGGGGCGTGAGCCGCGCGAGGGGATCGGCCGTCACCGCCGGGCCATCGAGAAGGTCGAGCAGGGCAGCGCGCTCCACCTGCGCGCTGAGGAATTGCCGCCCCTCGACGACGGCCCTGATGGCGTCGTTGAGCTCTCGCACCCCGGCGCCCTTCACGACGTACCCGTCGGCGCCGGCCCGGAGCGCGGCGCGCACGTACTCGCTCGTCGTGTGCATCGACAGGACGAGCACCCTGGTCCGCTTCCACTCCTTCTTGATGCGCTGGAGCGCCTCGAGGCCGCCGAGGCCGGGCATCGAAAGGTCGAGGAGCACCACGTCCGGCTGGAACCGGGCCACGGCCTCGAGCGCCGCGTGGCCGTCCGCGGCCTCGGCGACGACATCTACGCCTCCCGCGGCATCCAGCAGCGCCCGCAGCCCCTGGCGAACGATCTTGTGGTCATCGGCGATGACGATCCTGAGTGCTGTCATGTGCTCCCCTCCTGGGGCGTGACGCCGACGGTGCCCACGGCCGGGAACGTCGCCGCGAGCCGCGTGCCGGCGCCTTCACGAGACTCGACGGACAGCGTCCCACCGAGCAGGGCGGCCCTGTCGTGCATCCCTCGGAGCCCGAACCCGGACCGCTCCGCGTCGAGGTCGAACCCCTGGCCGTCGTCGGATATCACGATCTTCAGCTCGTCGTGCTCGAACATCAGCGCCACGCGGACCGAGTGGGCTCGCGCGTGGCGGACCGCGTTCGTCAGCCCTTCCTGGACCATCCGGTAGCAGGAGCTCTCGACGGCCGCGGGCAGCGTCGGCGGCACACCGTGCGCCTGGAACTCGACCTCGAGACCGGACCGGCTGGCGACGCTGCTGCAGAGCTCGGTCAGGCCGGGGACGAGCCCGAGCCGGTCGAGCGCAGCAGGGTGGAGGTCCACCGCGATGCGCCGGATCTCGTCGATCGTCTCGTCCACGAGGTGCTCGAGCTCCGCCAGCGCGTCCGTCGTGGGGGCCTGACCGGCGCCCGGCGTCCCGAGCACCTGGAGACTGAGCCGGATGGCGGTCAACATCTGGCCCGTGCCGTCGTGCAGCTCCCTGGCCACCCGCTGCCGTTCCTGCTCGGTCGCTTCGACCGCGCGGCCGGCGACCTCCCGGAGCTTCCGCTCGCTCGCCCTGAGCGCTTCGGCCGTCTCGGCGAGCTGTCTGGATCGTTCATCGACGCGTTGCTCCAGCTCCTCGTTGAGCGTGGCCAGCTCGCTGCGCGCCAGCTCGAGCTTCTCGAGGAGGCTCGAGATGCGGTGTTCGGCGAGGCTCACGACCCTCACGGGGAGGACGTAGAGCACAGTCGACAGGAGCGCGGCGAGCGCCCAGGCCAGGAGGGTGACGAGCAGCACTCTCACGAGGCCACCGGTGGCATCGACCGCGACCCACACGTGCGCGACCACGATCCCGCCGCGGTAGACCGGCGCAGTGGCCCACCACTGCAACGACTCGCGCTCCAGCTCCGGGGCGGGGACGTCGACGCGCCGACCCGCCTGGTCGATGACGACGACGTGCCGGATGGCGGGGTCCGCGACGAGCATGCCGAGGTGACCTGCCAGCTTCGGGGTGTCGTAGGGCCAGAGGTCCGGCTGACGCACCACCACGTCCCGGACGAGCTCCGACATCCGGCTGGCGTACGATGCCGCCTGGTCCGCGCGCGCCCGGTGCGTCATGAGGTAGAGCGTGATGGGGGTTCCGAGGGTCAGGACCGCGGCCGCGACCGTGGCTGCCACGGACGTCCGACGAGCCAGCGGCCGCACCAGATCGACGGCGAACGGGGTCATGGCGACTCTCCGACCAGCGGAAGGTACGCCCCGTTCGAGGCGATCACCTCCCGACCGGGCCCGGACGTGACGAAGGCGAGGAACTCGTCCGTCTCGGGTCGCATGTGTCGGGCGACCAGAAGGACCAGGGTCCGGACGAGCGGGTACCGCCGCTCGGCCAGCGCCTCGGCTGAGGGCGCGACCCCGTCGAGGGACAGCACGCGCACCGCGGGGTGATCGATCCTCAGCGCGCCGAGGTCGTGCAGGCCGATCGACCCGGGCGTGGACTCGACAGCGTCCGCCATGTCCTGGTCCGTCAGGAGGGTCGGCCACCTCTTGAGACGCCTCGCATCGGCGAGAGCCGGAGCGAACCCCGGGATGACGTCGCACGCCACCGTGGTCGCCGAGTCGCCTTCCTCACGGAGCAGCGGGACGATCGGCCTCCCGTCGGGCCACGTCGTGTCCTCGCCCGACATGATCCTCAGGATCCTCTCCGATGTCACGTCGTGCTCGGATACGGACGGATGGACCGCAAACACCACGGCGCCCAGGGCAACGGCTATCGATCGCGCATTCTCGACCTCGGGCACGTCGCGTCCGGGGACCGAGACGAGACCGACATCGATCACCCCGTCGGCGAGTGCCCGACGACCACCTCGAGAGCCGACGCTGTCGTGGACGACGATGAGCCGGCCGGGGTGTGAAGCGCCGTAGCTCGCCGCGAGCTCGCGCGCCAGTGGGAGCCACACCCCTGTGCCGGCCAGGTGCACTCCTCCGTCGCCGTCGCCGAGGGGAGCCTGGCGCACGTCGCGTCCCTCCGGCGGGTGCGGACCCGTCAGCTCGGCCAGGACCACGAAAACGAGCAGGACCGTGGTGGCGACCGCCGATCCTGCGAGCGGGAGCCACCACCGCGGAACCTCGTGGACACGCCAGATCACGCCCTGACGGTATCAGGTGTTTTCGTTACTGGCCAATCGCCACGGTCCTGTGTAATATCTCCGCTCGTTTCTACCTAAAAAGGGAAATCAGATGATGAACTGTATCAAGTGCAACACGATGATCCCGGACAGCGACCAGTTCTGTCCGAACTGCGGCGCTCCTCGACCGGCCGGCTCTGCGCGCCAGGGACCGGTGGCCAAGACCGTCTTCGGGATGCCGGGCCTGGGAGCATCCGACCAGGCTCAGCCAATGCTCCAATCGCCGCTTGGCGAGCCGGACTTCCCTCCGATGGGCGGAGGCTACGGCGGCCCGCCGCAGCGTGGAGCACCAGCTTTCGGCGGCCCGCCTCCGGGCGGTATGCCCGGTTTCGGCGGCCCGCCTCCCGGCAGCGCTCCGGGCTACGGGGCGCCTCGTCCTGGCGGCGCTCCGGGCTTCGGTGGCCCACCTGTCGGCGGCCCACCCCCGGGTGGAGCTCCGGGCTACGGGGCACCTCGTCCTGGCGGCGCTCCGGGCTTCGGAGGCCCGCCTGTTGGCGGACCGCCCCCTGGGTTTGGTGGCCCACCTGCCGGTGGCCCACCTCCCGGTTTCGGCGGCCCACCCCCTGGCGGCGCTCCGGGCTTCGGCGGCCCGCCTGCCGGTGGCCCACCTCCCGGTTTCGGCGGCCCACCCTCTGGCGGGGCTCCGGGCTTCGGTGGCCCGCCTGCTGGCGGCCCTCCCCGTGGTGGACCTCCGATCGGTGGTGCCCCGAGCTTCGGCAGCCCGATGGGTGGAACCCCTCCTGGTGGCGCTCCGGGCTTCGGTGGCCCGCCTGCCGGTGGTCCGCCCCCGGGGTTCGGTGGTCCGCCTGCCGGTGGTCCGCCCCCGGGGTTCGGTGGCCCACCTGCCGGAGGCCCACCGCCCGGTTTTGGTGGCCCGCCTGCCGGTGGTCCGCCCCCGGGGTTCGGTGGCCCACCTGCCGGAGGCCCACCGCCCGGTTTCGGCGGCCCGCCCCCTGGCGGCGCGCCCGGTTTCGGCGGAGCTCCGATGGGTGGCCCTCCGGTACCCGCGAAGAAGAAGGGCGGCTGCGGCAAGATCATCCTGATCGTGTTCTTGATCCTCCTCCTGCTCGGGATCATCGGCGGCATCGTGCAGATGGTGCTGTGCTTCGTGTGCGCTGGGAGCGGAGGAGGCGGCGGCGGTGGCGGCACAACGATCACGCTCACCGAGCCGGCCACCGGGACGATGGGGCCGGGCACGAGCCTGTGCACCGTCGCGGGACTGGAGCGAGCCTGCTTCGAGTACACGTTCGTGGTCGAGACCGCGGGCCGGTACCAGTTCTCCGTCACGCGGACCACGGGTGACATGGACTGCTATCTCGTGGTGCTCCGCGAGGACGGGACAGAGGTCGGACACGACGACGACAGCGCGGGGTACCCCAACTCCCAGCTCGTCGAGGACCTCCAGCCGGGGACCTACAGGATCCAGGCGGCACACCTGGCGGGTGCGCCGTCCCAGGATTCCAACTTCACGGTCGCGGTCGTCCAGGTGGGCGGCGCGGCCGGTGGCACGCCTCCGGCGGCCGGCGGCACGGCTCCGGCGACGGGCGGCGAGCAGCCAGCGGCCGGAGGCACGCCTCCGGCGACGGGCGGTGCGCCACCAACGGCTGGTGGCACGCCACCGGCGAGCGGAGGTGCATGCGACAGGCTGGCGGCGTGCTGCGGGACCAGCGCGGTCTCGGCGATCGCAGCGTACCAGAGCGTGTGCTCCTCCGTTCCGAGCTACCGGACTCTGCCTGGAGGTGGTGATTCGTATTGCCAGAGTGGTCTCCAGGGAATTCAGACATACTTCACTGCTCCTGGAGTGGGTACTCTCCCCACCGAGTGCCAGTAGCCTGGGCCTGGGCCGCCCGCGTCCTGGTTGCGCTTGAATGATCGAGAGCCAGCGGAGCATCATGCTCCGGCGGGGACCGATCAACCAGGCTTTACACTTCGAATCCCCAACGATGGCGATGTCGATGGCGATGTCGATGGCGAAATCACAACGGTTGTCGGGAGCAGGAGCGGGAGCGGGAGCGGGAGCGGATTGTAAAGCTCGTTGGCAGGGATTTGACCGGTCCCCTCCGGCGATGGCACGGCGACGCCAGATCGGCCGCTGGTCCCTGGTGCTCTGCATCTCGGGGTCGATCCACATCCTCGCGACGGGTCTTCTCACGGCATGGCTCTTCCCCCCGGCCGCCCTGCCACACATCACACTGGTAGACGTCCTCGGGGTGCCGCACGTGGCTCCCGCTCCCGCTCCCGCTCCCGCTCCCGCCGAGCCACCCGAGGTCGTCGATCGTTCCGAGCCCCCGCCTGCTCCGGCGATCGAGCCGCCTGCGTTGGCGGCTCGCGAGCCCGAGATCCCGTCTCCGGCCGCCGAGCCCTCCGTGCCGCCGCCGAGCGCGAGCCTCGAGGTGCAGCCGCCGACCGAGGCCGCCCCGGAGCTCGACGGGGGGCTCGAGCCGGCGGCCGCGGCCACGGATGCGGTCGACGCGGCCGTGGACGCGGAGGGCGAGGAGGTCCTGCTGAGCCTCCCCGAAGCGCTCGCCTCCGGCGACGTCGCCGGAACAGTGGACGGCTCGAGGATCGCCCTCCTGGTCCGGACCGCGCGTGTGTCGAGCTCTCCGCAGGCCCGCGAGGTCCGGCAGGTCATCCGCGCCGTCCCGGGGTTCGACCTCTATCTCGGAGAGTCCGCGTTCGACCCGCTCACGGATTTCGCCTGGATGATGGTCAACACGCCCGACCCGAGGTCGCTGGTCCGGACCACGGTCGTCGCCGGGCTGGCCGTGGAGCGCGCTCGGGCACGGGCCACGATCGACCGGATCGCGCCGCCGGGCTCGCGGATGCGGTGGACCTCGACTGCCGGAACCGACCTGGCCCTCGCGCCGCGGACCGCGGACCGGCGTCAGCGCACCCTGGCATGGGCCTCGGTGACGGATCGCGGGCTGGTCCTGATCGGCCCGTCACGGTGGGTCCGAGAGACCGTCGCGGAGCCGGATCGCCTGACTGGGAACGATCCCTTCACCGCGCTCTCGCTGGTGCAGCTCGGAGGCGAAGAGGCCGACCTCGTCTTGGTCGCGGACCACCTCGAGATCGATGTCGCCGGGGACGGCGCCGGGCTGCCGATGACGCTGGTCGTGGCGGTGTGGTTCGGCGAGCCCTCGACGCTCGCGGTCCGAGCGTGGTTCGAGTCCGAGGACGCGGCCGAGGACGTCACCGCCACGTTGAACGACAGGCTCGACGAGCTCGAACGGCATCCGCTGGCGAGGTTGATCGATCTGCCGGGCCTCGTCAGCGGCCTCGATGTCGCGCGCGAGAGGGAGACGGTGACCGCGACCCTCTCGCCGACGGCTGACGAGACAGTCCGCATCCTGCGCCTCGCGGTATTGATGCTCGGCGGCGACCGGCAGCCGCCGAGCGTCGGGGGACCAGCCACGGGACCGGCCCAGGAGACCGGGCGTCGATCCGACCCTCGGCCTGGCAGCGAGAGGATCGATACAAATTGACCTGACAGGAGCACCCCAATACATTCTGGGGTGAGCCTCCGAGCACATGGGAACGGACCTCCTGTTGGGGGCGTTGACGGGAGGTGTCGGGGGGCCGATGGGGAGTAGTGTCATGGAACGTTGCCGCTTCTGCGGTACCACGAACGACGATCGGTTGTATTGCAGCTCCTGCCAGAGACCGCCTGGCGGCGACCCGAACGTGTGGGTCGGACAGGACCTCGGCAGCCACCACGTCCTGCGTTTCCTGGGCGAGGGCCCCGCCGGGATGGTATTCCAGGCGACCCACGTGCCGAGCGGGGCGAGCGTGCGGCTCAAGGTGATCGATTCGGAGCTGGCGGAGACGGACCCCGCGGTGGTCGGCAGAGCCTCGCAGCTCGCCGTCGTCTCGTCCGGCCTGCATCCGGCCCTTCCCCGGATCTGCGAGGAGTCCCTCGGGACTGCCGGGTGCCGCGTGCTGTCGGTGAGCTGGATCGATGGACAGACCCTGACCGAGCTCCTCGAGCAGGGTCCCATCGATACCACGGAGGCGTGCCGCATCGTGCAGGTCGTCCTCGACGCGCTCGACGTCCTCCACACGACGGGGATCACCTACCGTGACGTCAAGCCGAGCAACGTGCTCGTGGCCCGTCGCGGGCCTGCCCCCGAGGTGCACCTCCTCGACGTCGGTCCCTCGTTGATCAGCGCCCTTTCACGCAGCGGCGCGCACTACCGCTCGCCCGAGCAGGCCAGGGGAGAGGAGCTGATCGGTCCCGGGACCGACATCTATGGCTGCGGGGCGCTCCTCTACCGCGCGCTCGGCGGCAGACGTCCCTTCGAGTCGGGCGACTTCGACGTGCTCATGAGCCAGATCTCGCTGCGACGCGCGCCCGCGCTGGACCAGCTCCGGTCCGACCTCCCGCCGGCGCTGGTCCAGGTCGTGTCGCGGGCGATGGAGCCGTCGCCCGGCGACCGATACCGCTCCGCAGCCGAGATGCGGCAGGCGGTCCAGGACATCGCCGCTCAGCTCGAGGCCGCGCCGCCGGAACGGCGCGTCCCGGACGTCGCCGTTCCGATCCCGCACGCGGCGCCCGTGTCGGTTGCCGCGGCGCCTGTCGTCGCCGCGCCGCCGCCAGCCGAGCCGGAGCCGGACCTCGACGAGGTCCCCACCACGATACATCCCTCGGCCCTGAGGTCCTCGGAGCCCCCGCGTATCACGCCCGTCGAGCCGGAGCCCGCGGGCGCGCGGTCCTCAGGGTCCGGCAAGGTCGTGATGATCGCCGTCACCGTGCTCGCGGTCCTGATCGGCATCGGGATGCTCCTGTACACGGTGCTCGCCGGCGAGGACGGCGAGACCGAGGCCGTCGAGCAGGTCCAGACGCCCGGGCCCACCGAGCCGGCCAAGGCGCCCGCAGTGGACGAGGACACGGTGAGGATCACCCTCGCGGGGCTCCCGAACGGCGCCGAGTGGTTCCTGAACGGGCGTAAGCTGAGGGCCAACCCCTTCCGCGTGCCGCGGAGCGCCCTGCTCCAGACGGTCCGGGTCGAGGCCCGTGGATACGAGACCTTCGAGACGCAGGTCTCCTGCGCTGCCGATCAGGAGGTCCAGGTCACCATGAACCGCGTCGGGCAGGACAAGGCGCCCTGGACCTTCAAGGCGCACACCTCCGGACCTGGTGCCAACGCACGCCATCCGAGTCCGGCTTCCGAGGAGCCGGTCAAGCAGCATTCGACGTACAGCGACCAGAACGCGCCAGCCGAGCTCCGCGACCCGCCGCGATCGTCTCCGCGGTGACGTCCCGGTCCGCGAAACAAACGCCGTCGATCCTCGAAGAGTGCAAGCCGTCGGCGCCATCGACAGTGTCAGCGACTCCGTTCGAGCCCGTCGTCCGGCCTCGTGCTCCGCACCTCGCAGTCCATGTGTCCGCGTGACAGCCGCACCTCGACGAGATCGCCCGGATCGACGAGGCCGGCGTCCGTGACGAGCCCGCCGTCGCGAGCCTTCCGGACGAGCGCGTAGCCCCGGGAGAGCACCCGCAGCGGGCTCAACGCGTCGAGACGCGCCGCGCCCCGGCCCAGCCGGGCCCGACGCTCGGCCAGCCCGGTCTCGGGCCACCGTCCGAGCCGGCTCGCGAGGGACGCGACCGCGGCCTTCCGCCGTGCGAGGTCCGGTGCGGGATCGAGGCGCGCCAGTCTGGCCTCGACGCGGTGAGCGTGCTGTACCGCCTGAGCGAGGCGACGCGTGATCGAGTGCTCGGCCGCGCGCACGAGCCGGCCGAGGTCCTGCCGCCGCCGACCGAGCGTCGCCTCGGGGTGATGGCGCTCGAGCCGGAGCTCGAGGGCGTGGCGGCTCCGTACTTCCCGGGCCACGCGTCCGGCCACGGCGACCTCGGCCCGGTGCGCGAGCTCATCGACCTTCTGACGGCGCGTGTCGAGCACACGCTCGCTCGCCGGCAACTTCCCCGTCAGCGTCTCGACCCGCGATCGCCGCTGGCGGAGATCGACCGTGCTCGCCCGGGCTAGCCGCGACCCGAGGTGGGCGAGGTGCCGGGCGAGGTCCGGGACCCCGGGACAGGCGAGCATGGCGGCCTCGCTCGGCGTCGCGGCGCGGCGATCGGCGACGAGGTCGGTGATGGACACGTCGGTCTCGTGCCCGACCGCCGAGATGACCGGGACCGGACAGCTCGCGACGGCGAGGGCCACACGTTCGTCGTTCCACGCGGCCAGGTCCTCGGCGCTGCCGCCGCCGCGTCCAACGATGACCACCTCGACGGAGGTCAGCTCCGTCAGCCGGCGCAGCGCCTCGACGATCTCGGCCGGCGCCGCCTCGCCCTGCACTGCCGTGTGCGCCAGCACCACCGTGAGCGGCAATCGATCGCCGAGCACCTTGATGATGTCCCGGAGCGCGGCGCCGTCTCGGCTCGTCACCACTCCCAGCCGTCGCGGCGTGACGGGGAGAGGGCGCTTCCGTTCCTGGGCCAGCAGCCCCTGGCTCGTGAGCCGGGCCAGAGTCTCCTCGAAGCGGCGCCGCAGCTCGCCCTGGCCAGACTCCTCGAGCCGGGAGATGCGGATCTGGAAGTCGCCGCGGGGCGAGTAGATCGTGAGGGTGCCGGTCGCGCGGACGAGCTTCCCGGTCGCGGGCTCGAACCGGAGCCGCCTGGCGCTCGAGGCCCACATCACCCCGCGCAGCACGGCGTCTTCCTTCTGGTCGCGCAGCGTGAGGTAGACGTGCCCGGAGCGGGCGAGGAAGACCTCCGAGATCTCGCCTTCGACCTGGACCTCGGGCCAGGTAGCCTCGAGGTGCCGGCTCACGGTGCGCACCAGCTCGCCGACGGTGACGACGCCTCCCTCGTCCTGCGACGAACGCCTCGGCGGTCTTCTCGGGGGATGCGTCATCGAGCACAAGGTATATCATCATCCGCTGGTGCCGTGAGCCGCTTGCGCTCCGGCCAGGTCGGGGAACCAGGATGCTCCGAGGAATCATGCTGCGTTCGATCCTGCTCGTGCTCGTGTCCATCGCCGCGATCCCGCTCGCTTGCTCGTCCGCCGACGGCGATGCGGACGGCGACGCGGACGGTGACGTCACGCCGGACGGCGACATCGACGCCGACCCCGACGAGGAGCGCGACTTGAGCCGGTGCGGGACCGGAGGCGAGGCGTGCGGCGACTGCCACGGCACACCGCGGAGCGCGTCGCCGCCACCGGACCTCGAGGGCCGGTTCGCGGTGGATGAGACGACGGTCGGGACACACCAGCCGCACATGCTCGGCAGCGCGCTGTCGGCGGGCGTGGCCTGCGACACCTGTCACCGTGTGCCGGCGGACGTGCTCGACCTCCGCCACTGCGACTCGCCCCCGCCCGCGGAGATCGCCTTCCACGGCGTGGCGCTCGCCGACGGCGCCTACCCGTTCTGGGACCGGGCCAACGGGACCTGCCTCACGGTCTACTGCCACGGGGCGACCCTCGAGGGCGGTCCCCTGGCCTCGCCCACGTGGACCGATGCGACACCGCTGGAATGCGGCGACTGCCACAGCATGACGTACCACGGAGAGCGCACCTGCGAGTGCCACACCCAGGTCTGGGCGGCCGGCGAGATCGCCAACCCCGCGCTGCACATCAACGGAGTCGTGGACCTGTAGCGGTCACAGGGGAGGCTGGGAGCGGACGCCCATTCCGTTCAGGCGGCGCGAAGCTCGTCGAGTGGGAGCTCGAGGACGGCGGTGTACCACTCATCCATCGGGACCTCGACCCGGTATAGCCGCCGCCCACCGATGCCGATGTCTCCCCGATCCTCTACCACCGTTGCCTCGCAGTCCTGTCCCCCGAACTGGACAATGACCCGGTCCCCGATCCGTGGGGGGGTTGTCAGAGGGTTTTCATAGCGACCCATACGAAACACTGTATCACCACGGAGGCGTGCCGACCACCGCGGTGATACGGTCTCGAACGGCGGCATCGAAGGACCTCGCGAGTTGCTCGCAGGCAATTCGCCAGCTTTTCACGATGCGAAGGCGAAGGGTTGTTGCTCCACCTAGCTCGGCCGAGCTGAAGTCCTGATGGGCGATGGCGTTCCGCCAGTGGCCAAGCGTGTCGAGCTTCTCAAGACGCGTCTCGTTGCGCCATTCCATGGTTTCAATCTGAGAGAGTTTCAACCCCAACCGGCTGAAGTCCGCTCCGATGTTCGATCGGTTGGCATTCCCCCGATCGAGCTTCCGACCGACGACCAGCGCGTTCCTGGCCAGGTCCCTGAGCGTCGCCAGAGAGATGGGAGCGATGAGGTGCTCTACCGCTTCCGAATGCAGATCTCGACAAAACCCTTGGAAATGAGAGGCCAAGATGAGGGCATAGGCACGGTTGATCTGCTGCGTCATGTACCTACGGCCTGGTCCGCTACCGCCCACCGACGTGTGTGCAGCTTCGATCTCGTCGAGATCACGGGATCTCTTGGACTCCCAGCGCTGGTAGGCACGTGACGGCATCTTGGAGCTACAGCGGCGGCTGGGAGCGGACGCCCATCGGGCCGGGGTAGGGCGAGTTGTCGAACACCTCGACTACGTAATAGATGCACCCGATCCAGGACAGGTTCTCCGGGTCCGGCAAGTCCCCGCCGTGATAGAAGTCGTGCATCATGTTGACCCACTGGAGCCTGAGGAAGTCCATGTCGGAGATGTCGGGGTCCTGGGGGTGGATCAGCCTGGCGATCGCGCGCACCTCGAAGGAGCCGGGGATGGCCAGCCAGTTGATCGTCGCCACGGGGTTGGCCATCTGGTTGAGGAAGCTGTGGGTCTCGAACTCCTGGCTCGTGTAGAGCTCCAGGGAGCTCAAGAACCGGTAGTCCCACATCTCGCGGTCCTCGTAGAAGTCCATCAGTATACGCATCTTCGTCATCATGCTGGCGTCCCAGTTGTCCCTCACCTCCTGCACGAGGTCCTCGATGCGTGACTCGACGGGGTACATGCCGAACCCCTTGAACGCCGCGTTGAGTGAGAACCGGCTGTCGCCGCGGTTCGCCCCGTACGTGGCGAGGCAGCCGCTGTGGGGGCCGTCGAGGCACATGGTGCCGCCGCCCATCATGTTCCGGAGGATCTCGAGGCGCGCGCCGAGGTTCCAGTCGATGAAGTCGTCGCTCAGGTAGCGGTTCACGTACTCCTGCCACTCGCCGTCCACGCGGGCCCTGATGATCCCCTCGTCCAGCCGGCTGGTGTCGACGTTCTCGTGGACGAAGTACCCGTCGCGCCAGTAGGACTCTCGGGTCCGCGGACCCGCCTCGGCCCTCGCGGGCCGCGGGCCGCGCCACGGCGCGCGGCCGAGGTAGGCAGACAGGGGGAGCGCGAGCGTCGTCGCCCCGGCGATCTTCAGCAGCGACCTGCGGCCCAGCGTCAGCATGTTCTTCGTCCCGGTGTTCGTATCCTTCGTGCTCATCACAGCCTCCTCCGTCACCTGACGCAGCGGAACCCGACGTTGCTGAACGTCTCGGTCGGGTGGAACCCCACGCGGTAGAACGAGTAGATCTCGGTCGCCTCGGACCCGAACGAGCCGCCGCGCGCCACGCGTGCCACGCCGGACTCGGGCCCTTGCGGGTTGTCCGACGGGCTCTCGGTGTAGTAGGTGGCGCTGTACCAGTCGGCGACCCACTCCCAGACGTTGCCGGCCATGTCGTGCACGCCCTCGGGTGTCGCGCCGTCGGGGCGCCGGCCGACCTCGCCGGTATCGCCCGTGCGGGAGCTGCCGAAGTTGGCCCGCGAGCTGTTCGGGGGGTCGGCGCCCCAGGGGTAGGGGCGACCCTCGCCGCCTCGCGCGGCATGCTCCCACTCGGCCTCGGTGGGCAGGCGCGCGCCGAGCCCCTCGCAGTACCTTCGCGCCTGGTCCCACGTGACGAAGATGACAGGGCAGCGCCGGAACATCTCGTTCCCGTAGTACGGTTGCCGCCCCGAGTACGACCCGTCGTACGCCGGCGCCGTGCAGCACCCGGCGTCCACGCAGGCCGCGTAGCGCTCGTTGGTGACCTCATACTGGTCGATGTTGATGTCTCCCACGGTCACGGTGTGCAGCGGGAGCTCGTCGCCGCTCGGCGCGCCCATGTCAAAGGTCCCGCCCGGCACGGCGACCTGCTCGGTATCGGGCACGCAGACGCCGTACTCGCCGTGCTCCCCGTCCTCGCACTCGACCTCGGGGATCACACAGGGCAAGGGCTCGCCGTCGGTGTCCGCGTCGGCGTCGCCGTCCGCGTCGGTTCGGTCGCAGGGGGGACACGGATCGTCGCAGCCGCCCCACGCCCACGTCTGGGCGGCCAGCGCGGCGACCCACAGGACACGCGTTCTCTGCATCACGGAAAACCTCCTCGCGCGCCGTGCGCGCTGCTCACCGGCCATGGTGCACTCGCAAACCCTGGCGCGACGGTAGGTATAGTACATCGTGCGGGAGGAGGGAACGGTCAGCTCTTCTTTTCCTCGAACTCGGCGTCGATGACGTCAGGGTCGCCGCTCTGCGGGTCCGAGCCGGGGCCAGGCTGGGGACCGGCCTGGTAGCCCTGACCCGCGTCTCCCCCGGCCTGGCGGTACATGGCCTCCGCCATCTTGTGGCTCTCCTTGGTGAGCTTCTCCATGGCGGCGCGGATGCGATCGATATCGTTGGACTCGACGGCCTCGCGGCACTCGCGGAGCGCGCGCTCGAGGGTGGCTACATCGTCACTGCTGAGCTTGTCGCGGAACTCGGTCAGAGTCTTCTCGGTCGTGTAGACGAGCTGGTCCGCCCTGTTGCGGAGCTCCACGGCCTCTCTCTTCTGCTTATCCTCGGCCTGGTGCTCCTCGGCCTCGTGCACGAGCTTATCGATGTCCTTGTCGGAGAGCCCGCTGGACGCGGTGATGGTGATCTTCTGCTGCTTGCCGGTGGCCATGTCCTTGGCCGAGACGTTCACGATGCCGTTCGCATCGATGCTGAAGGTGACCTCGATCTTGGGCACGCCGCGCGGAGCGGGGATGATACCCTCGAGGTGGAACCGGCCGAGGGTCCGGTTCTGCCCGGCCATTTGCCGCTCGCCCTGGAGCACGTGGATCTCCACCGACGTCTGGCTGTCGGACGCGGTGGAGTAGATCTTGGCCTTGTCGATGGGGATCGTCGTGTTCCGCGGGATCATCACGTCGAAGACGCCGCCGAGGGTCTCGACACCCAGCGACAGCGGGGTCACGTCGAGCAGGAGCAGGTCCTTGACCTCGCCCGAGAGCACGCCGGCCTGGACCGCGGCGCCGAGGGCCACCACCTCGTCGGGGTTGACGCCCTTGTGCGGCTCGCGGCCGAAGAAGTTGCGCACCGCCTCCTGGACCTTCGGGATGCGCGTCGATCCGCCGACGAGGACCACCTCGTGGACCTCGCTGGGCTTCTTGCCCGCGTCCTCGAGCGCCCTGCGGCAGGGCCCCAGGGTGCGCTGGATCAGGTCCTCGATCATCGACTCGAGCTTGGCCCTCGACAGGCGGATGTTGAGGTGCCTGGGCCCGGTCTGGTCCGCCGTGAGGAAGGGCAGGTTGATCTGTGTCTCGAGGGTCGAGGAGAGCTCGATCTTGGCTTTCTCCGCCGCCTCCTTGAGACGCTGGAGCACCATCTTGTCGGACCGGATGTCGATGCCCTGGTCGCGCCGGAACTCTTCGACGAGGTAGTCGATGATCCGCTGGTCGATGTTGTCGCCGCCGAGGTGGGTGTCGCCGTTGGTCGAGATGACCTGGCAGACGTTGTCGCCGACCTCGAGGATGGAGATATCGAAGGTGCCGCCGCCGAAGTCGTAGACGGCGATCACCTCGTCCTTTTTCTTATCGAGGCCGTACGCCAGCGCCGCGGCGGTCGGCTCGTTGACCACTCGCTGGACGTCGAGACCGGCGATCCTTCCCGCGTCCTTGGTGGCCTGCCGCTGGCTGTCGTTGAAGTAGGCGGGGACCGTGATGACCGCCTTCTGGACCTTCTCTCCGAGGTAGTCCTCGGCGGCGGTCTTGAGCTTGGCGAGGATCTTCGCGCTGATCTCCGGGGGCGAGTGGTTGACACCCCGGATATCGACCGTGGCGTCTCCGTTGACCATGGGACGAACGGTGTAGGGGACCATCCGGATCTCCTCGGCGACCTCGGAGTGCTTGCGCCCCATGAAGCGCTTGATGCTGAAGACGGTGTTCTCCGGGTTGGTGATCGCCTGCCGTTTGGCGATCTGGCCGACCAGGATCTCGTTCTTGTCGTCCCAGGCCACGACCGAGGGCGTCAGCCGCCCGCCTTCCTGGTTGCTGATGATCTTGGGTTCCTTGCCCTCCATCACCGCGACGACGCTGTTCGTTGTTCCGAGGTCGATGCCGATGATCTTTCCCATTGATATGTCCTCTTCTTATATGTCTTTGAGAAAAGCGGCCTCAATGTAGTTCGCGTCGTCGAGAAGTCAAGACGGAGATGGCGTGGAATCCCGGCCTCTTCTGTCCACCTCCGAGCACTCCTCGAGGTGGCGCCTGAGGGTGACGACGTGCTCCATGGGGCCGAGCACGATCAGGGTCGTCCCCTCGTCGAGCACGAGGCCAGGGCCGGGGTTGTACTGGTACGCCCCGTCCGCGCGTCGCGCCGCGATGACCAGCAGGTCGGTGACCTTGCGGAGCTGCGCTTCCGCGAGGGTCTTGCCTATGACGGCCGAGCCGGCCGGGATCGTGGCCTCCTCGATCCGCAGGGTGCGGTCCTTGTCCCGCAACATGAGGTCGAGGAACTGCGTCACCTCGGGCCGGATCATCTCCGAGACCATCCGCATGCCGCCGATGTGGTTGGGCGACACGACGGTGTTGGCTCCCGCCCGCCGGATCTTCTCCTTGGCGCTCGTCTCCCGCGCGCGAGAGACGATGCGCAGGCTCGAGTTGAGGTGCCTGGCCGTGAGGGTGACGAACAGGTTGTCCTTGTCGCTCGGGAGCGCCGTGACCACCCCGATCGCCCGCCCGATCCCGGCCTCGACCAGGATGTCGTCATCGGTCGCGTCGCCCACGATGTGGAGGAAGGGGCTTCCCAGGTGAGACGCGATCCACTCGAGCCGCTCCGCGTCCGTGTCGATGACGACGAAGGGCGTCTTCGTTGCGACGAGCTCCTCGATCACGTGGATGCCGGTGGTCCCGGCGCCACAGACGATGACGTGCTTCTCGAGCTTCTTGATGCCCTTGTCCAACTTGCGCCTCTTGAAAACCTCGTCGAGGTTGGACTCCACCACCAGGCCGACGACCGACGTCGCGAAGTACAGCAGAATCCCCATGCCGAAGACAATCAGCAACATGGCGAAGAGCCGTCCGGCCGGTACGCCATCGAAAGGGAGCACCTCCCCGTATCCCACGGTGCTCACCGTGATGACGGTCATGTACACGCAGTCGAACCAGGCCCAGTCCTGACCGTTGTAGAGGCCGATGGTCCGGAAGCCCACCGTTCCGATCGCCACCACGGTCACGACCAGGATGAAGCCGATGCTGAGCTTCCTCCAGCCCTCCGCCATGAGCCGTATGTATACGGCCTCCGCCCACCTGTCGAGAAATGGACGCGGACGCGCGAGTGGCGCTAGCTTCGTCCCATGATCGCACGACGCATTCGGAAGCTGCTCCGGCTGCTCCCCCCCCTCGTCCTCGCGTGCGCCGCCTGCGCGGGCGAGTACAGCAGCTCGGACCAGCTCAGGAGGACGGTCACCAACTACAACGACGACGTGCTCTGGGGACGGTACTTCTCCGCCTCTGAGCTCGTCGCGACGGAGGTCCGCGAGACGTGGCTGCGGCAGCACCGCGAGTGGCGCGAGGACCTCAGGATCGCCGAGTACGAGGTCGTGGACTCCAGCCTCGAGAGCGAGGTGGCCAGGGTCCTCGTCCATGTCACGTGGTACCGAATGAGCGAGAGCATCCTCCAGACGACGACCCTCCACCAGCGGTGGGAGCGGCGCGGACGGGCCTGGATGCTCGCGTCGGAGGACGTCGAGTCCGGAGTCCCGCTGTAGCCCGGCGCCGAGGAACGTGGCCGTGGACGCGGACGCGGACGTGAACGGCCACACGAGGATCACCTCTTTTTCGTCTGCGACCACGACCACGACCACGTTCACGTCCACGTTCCATGTGGAGCTTCTCGAGTCAGAGTCTCCTCCCTGCGGTATAACGTGTATCCGTCCCGGGCCGTGACGGCTCGTGAACGTCCGGGGCGGACGGTGGTGATCGAGTGGCTCGGCCCACGACAGCGGGCGTCGTCGCCCGGCTCTCCCTCGCGCTGCTCGCCGCGGCGAGCGTCGGAGGCCCGGCGCTGGTCGCGGCCGAGGAGGCCGCGGTCATGGGGATCGCGCCGACCGAGCACGACATCGAGGCGATGCGCCGCACCGTCAGGCGGCTCGAGAAGGTGATCAACACGGGCGGCTCGCCGGACGCGGCGCGCTCGCTCGTCTCGCCGAACGTACCCCCGTCGCGACGGGACGCGATCGTGGACCTTGTGCGCCGGATCGCCGATGCGCTGCCGCCCAACTCGCGCTACGCGCTGCGCACCGACTTCACCGGCGCCTCGCTGACCCCCACCGGCACGGACCGGGTCCAGCTCCAGATCACGGCCACCCGGCTCATCCGTTTCGCGATGAGCGACGAGTCGGTCCAGCTCGAGCTCGAGGCCGTGGAGACCGAGTCGCGGCGCGCCTGGCTCCTGTGCGACCTGGGCTTCCCGGGGCAGCAGACGCTCCTGCCGAAGGAGCTGTCCGAGACGCCGCGGGCGCTCGTCGTCCTCGCCGCGGGGGTGGCGGCGCTCTGCCTGGTCCTCGTGGCGTGGTGGCTCTGGCGCTGGTGGGCGCGCCGGCGCGGAGCCCAGGCGCCGTCCTGAGCCGGGGGCCACGTGCATCTCGAATGCAAGCGGGAGCGGGAGCGGGAGCGGGAGCGGGAGCGGGAGCGGGAGCGGGAAGACCTCGAGGACGACCGCGTCGGCGGCGACGATGAGCACGTCGTCGTGTGCGCTGCCTGTCGCGCTCCGATCACCAGTGCTGCGTTCGCCATCGTGATGGACGAGCAGCACCAGCACACGTTCTTCAACCCGGCCGGGATCGCCTACGAGATCGCGTGCTTCTCCGCGGCACCGGGGTGCGATCGCGTGGGGCAGCCGACGTCGGAGTTCGCGTGGTTCGCCGGGTACCGGTGGAGCTACGCGCTCTGCCGGTCCTGCGGCGAGTTCCTCGGGTGGTGCTTCATCGGTCCGCGGGACGGGTTCTGGGGGCTCATCACGAACAGGATCGCCGAGTCACATCAGAGCCGGTCCGGGAATTGACCACCGCGAGCCGAGAGCTTGGGTCGCGGGCGAGGCTCGCGTTAGGATCCGCTCGTGGGTGGTCGGCGACGAGTCGCGGCGTTCGTCTTGCTCCTGACATGCGTCGCGCCGGGGTGCGGCGAGCGCGAGGACCAGGCCGCACCGGACGCGGGGCGCGCGAGCCACGCGCAGACCGATGCGGACGCGCAGCCCCGCGCACCCGAACGACCCGCGGCAGATGACGCGGACGGCGATCAGCCCCTGGCCCCCTTCCATCGCCGGCTCCGCGCCGTGGAGCGGCGAGAGCTGGGCGCCATGGCGCGGATAGCAGTGCTCTCGGAATCGACCAACGCATCGGACCTCGTGACGAGCGAGCTCCGACGCCTGCTGCAGGAACGGTTCGGCGACGGCGGCAAGGGCTGGGTCCCGATCGCGAAGGGGTGGGGCGCGCACCTGCACCAGGACGTCGAGTGGAGCCACTCCGGCTGGCGGCCGTACATCGTCAACTGGGGCGAGGCTCCGCTCGGACGCTACGGGCTCGGCGGGGTGTTGTTCACCAGCGCGGGGCGCGGGTCGTGGGCGACGTACGCCACGGCGCGGCGCGGGACAGCGGGGCGCGCGGTCTCGCGCTTCCGTCTGTTTTACCTGGCCTGGCCGGGCGGGGGCGAGGTCTCTCTCCGGCTCGACGACGGCGAGCCGGAACGGCTCGACACCCGCGCGGACGCGCCGGAGGACCGGGTGCACGAGGTCCGGGCGCCACTCGGCGCGCACCGGCTCGAGGTGCGGTCTGGAGACGGTGATGTCCGGCTGTACGGCATGGTCATGGAGACCGACGGGCCGGGGGTCGTGGTCGACGCTCTGGCCTACCCGGGGGTCTCCGCGGGGCAGCTCGACCACTTCGACCCCGAGCACCTGGCCGCGCAGGTCGGGCTGCGGGAGACGGACCTGCTGGTCTTCTGGCTCGGAGGGGCCGACGTCGGCGTGAGGGCCTTCTCGCGGGAGTGGATTCTCGAGCACTACGGTGGCGCGATCCGAAACATGCGACGGGGCAGACCCGAGGCGTCGTGCCTGGTCGTCTCGACGCTCGACAGGGCACGGGCGCGCGATGGTCGGGTGCGGTCCAGGCCCGGCGTGTCGCGGGTCGTGGCCTCGCAGGAGGCCGTGGCCAGGGCGGAGGGGTGCGGGTACTTCGACCTGTACGGCGCGACCGGCGGCGAGGGTACGATGGAGCGGTGGTCGCGCTCCGGCCCGCGCTACGCCGCCCCCGACCTGACCCACCTGACGGCAGCCGGCGCGGCGCACGTGGGCGCGTTGCTCCACCGGGAGTTGCTCCGCGGGTACGAGGCGTTCCTCGACCCGTCCGACTCCATAATCGGCTCCGACCCGTCGCGAATGGTGCGCCGCCGATGAAGCCGTCGGCTTGGACCCGTCGCGAATGGTGCGCCGCCGATGAAGTCGTCGGCTTGGACCTGTCGCGAAATGGTGCACCGCCGATGAAGCCGTCGGCTCCAGGCAATGCCCGAACGGGTGCAGTACGTCTGTGCTACGGCTCAAGCCGTTCAGGGATGTTGCTCCGTCGCCATAGACGGTGCGGAATCTGAAGTTGACCTTGGACTCAGTCCAATACAGACTGACCCAGTGAAGAAGGAGCCACGATGGCCGCTCGAGCGGGTCAAGGAGCTGGCAAAGGCCAGACGTTTCTTCGTGCAGCGGACCAGGGCGCTGGACTTCTTTCCGAGCTTCCAAGCGGCGCGGACGGCTGTGCTCGGCGTGCTCCTCGAGCTGGAGATCGGGAGTTACGCCCATACCGTGCAGCTCACCTTCGACATGGCAGATGTATACGGAATCCGTGTGGAGGATAGAGGTTGGTATCTCAAGATCACGATCGATGAGCAGGTCCCCGAGGTCGCGGTCATCTCGTTCCACCCGCTCGAACGAGCGCTCAAGACCCGAGGAGGGAGGGTGACGCCATGACAGGGTCCAGAGTACGCAAATGTCACGCGTGCGGTGTCGGCGAGGTCAGGCCCCTCGCAGCGGATGGACGAATCGCGCGCTACAGGACCCTGGCCACTGTCCCGATCCCCCGTGATCTCCCGATCCCCACCTGCTCCAACTGCGGGGCTGAGTGGCTCGACGAAGAGACCACGAAGGCGCTGGACGAGGCCCTCGAGGTCGCCTACCGAGCCGAGCTCAGGGCGCGGGCAGTGCAGTCCATCGAGAGGATCAACCAGCACGCTGCACAGCGCCGTGTGGAGCTGCTCCTCGGCTTGTCCCAGGGATACCTGTCCAAGGTCCGGTCCGGAGCTCGTGCGCCAAGTCCCGAGCTGGTCAGTCAGCTCGCCCTGCTGGCAGGCGATCCGGCGGCTCGTCTCCGCGAGCTCGAGGACTACTGGAGCAACCCGCCCGCGAGCTGATGAGCCTCCGTTGTGGTGATCCGTCCCGACCTCGGCTGGCGAGCCACTCGAGTCCGGTGGCGGGCTTCTCTTCCTCAAACGTCGCTGCCTGGGATAGACTAGCACCCGTCCACGTGTGCTCCGAGGAGATGCAGGACAGGGCGGGATGAGCGAGCAAGACCAAGCGCCCCCGACGAAGGTCGTGCACGCGAGGGACGTGTCGCGCGAGCTCGCGCCCGGGACCCGCATCGACCGCTACGAGATCGTCGGGACCCTCGGGAGCGGCGGGTGCGGGGTGGTCTACGCCGCCCGGCACGTGCACCTCGACAAGACCGTCGCGCTCAAGCTCCTGCACCGCAACCTGGTCCAGTCGGAGGAGGCGGTCGAGCGGTTCTTCCGCGAGGCGCGCGCCGCCGCCGCGGTCGGCAACCCGCACATCGTCCGGGTTCTGGACTGCGGGACGAGCATGAACGGGCAGCCCTTCCTGGCCATGGAGTTCCTGAAGGGCGTCACGCTGTCCAGCCTGCTCGAAGGGGGGAACCGGCTCGACGTCGACCGGGCCGTGGCCATCGCGGTCCAGACGCTCGACGGCCTCGCGGCGGCCATGGAGGCTGGGATCGTCCACCGCGACCTGAAGCCCGGGAACATCTTCCTCACGCGCGATCCGGACTCGGGCGCCGACTTCGTGAAGATCCTCGACTTCGGCGTCAGCAAGGTCCACCAGTCGGCGTACGAGAAAGCGTTGACCGGCACGGGAGCCCTGCTCGGCACGCCGCGCTACATGGCGCCGGAGCAGTTCAAGGGCGCCCACGACGTCGATCACCGGGCCGACCTCTTCGCCGCGTCCGTCGTGCTGTTTCAGATGCTCGCGGGCCAGCTCCCGTTCAAGGGGGAGACTCCGATCGAGATCGCGCACCGAGCGACCGTGGACCCGCCGCTCGACCTGCACGAGCTCGCCCCCGACGTGCCGGTCGAGCTGTGCAACGTCATCTATCGAGGGCTCGAGAAGCTCCCGGAGGACCGGTGGCAGGACGCGCAGTCCTACGCCGAGGTCATCCTCTCGTCGGTCGGGCACACGACCCGCATCGACCTGTCGGAGATCGAGCCGCAGGACGACGCGGCGCTCAAGACGGTCCAGGACATCCCGATCGACGCCGACGCGCTGCTCGCCCTGGATGCCGAGTCGAGCGCCGCAGCGGCCGGCGACTCCGTGTCCGACACGGAGGACGATGGCCCGTCGGATTACCGCACCCTCCCGGGGATGATGAGCCCGGACCGTTCGATCGGGCTGGCGCCGGGGCTCGTGGTCGTCCCGACGGTCAAGGAGAAGCGGATCCCGAGCGCGGACAACGGGCGGGACGCTCCGGCCGGCGCGTCGGGTCCTCTGGCCGGGAGCCTCGACGTCCCGGCGGTGGCCGAGGTGCTCGAGCTCTTTGCCGCGGTGCCGTCCGAGGGTTTTGCCGAGACGGACGAGGTGGAGACCACGGTCCCTCGCGCGCAGACCCCCGTGGTCCCGGGAGATGTCGCACCCGCGCCGCCCGAGGCCGCGCCTCGCTCCGTGTGGACCGCGCCGCCCGGAGCGCCGCGAGAGCCCGCGACCGGAACCAGTGGGCGCGGGAGATGGCCGTCCGGACCGGCGGCGCAGGCCGGTGCGCCGGCACCCGAGCCGCGGCCACAGCCCGAGCCGCGGCCGCAGCCCAAGACGCCGGGGAGCTCCGACAGCCTGGTCCCGGCGAGGCCGCGCTGGGTGTTCTGGCTCGTCTTCGCGCTCCTCGTGGCCCTGGGGGGTCTCCTGTTCGGGACCGTCGTCGGGCTCGGCGTGGTCGCCTCCGGCTGGCTCGGGTAGCTCGCTTCACAGGGCGGCTTCGAGGGCCTCGGCGAGGGTCTGGACCGGGACGACCTCGACATCGCGCGTTTCGTCCGGGCTCAGGTGCTCGGCGTTGCCGCGCGGCACGATCACCGTACCGAACCCCAGCTTGCGCGCCTCGACCACGCGCGGGCCCGGGCGGGGCACGGCGCGGACCTCGCCCGCGAGGCCCACTTCGCCGAAGAGCGCCAGGCGCGGCGACACGGCTCGGTCGCGCAGGCTGGACACCACGGCCACGGCCAGGGCCAGGTCGATCGCCCGCTCGTCCACCCGCGCGCCGCCCGCGACGCTGGCGAACACGTCGAGGTCGAGCACGTGGACCGCGGCCTTGCGCTCGAGCACGGCGAGCAGGATCGCCAGCCGGCTCGCGTCGAGCCCCGACGCCACGCGCCGGGCCGCGCCGTAGACCGCGGGCGCGACGAGCGCCTGGACCTCGACGAGGAGCGGACGGCTGCCCTCGGCCGTGGGCACGACCAGCGACCCCGCCGCCGACGCGGGCCGCTCCGCCAGGAAGAGCGCGCTCGGGTCGGGGACCTCGCGCAGCCCGTCGCGCTGCATCTCGAACACCCCGACCTCCTGCGCCGGCCCGAAACGGTTCTTCGTGGCCCGCACCAGCCGGAACGAGTGGGTCCGGTCGCCCTCGAACGACAGCACCGTATCGACCATGTGCTCGAGCACCTTGGGGCCGGCGATCACGCCCTCCTTGGTGACGTGGCCGATGAGGAACAGGGCCATGCCGCTCGTCTTGGCGACCTCGACGAGCCGTGCCGCGACCTCCCTGAGCTGGGCAACGCTGCCCGCCGCGGAGTCGAGGTCGGGCGAGCGCAGGGTCTGGATCGAGTCGATCACCACTACGAGGGGCTTCTCGGAGGCGATGCAGGCCTCGACGTCCGCGAGGTCGGTTGTCGGGAGCACGAGCACGCGCGACATGGCCTCGCCGCCGAGCCGCTGGCCGCGGAGCGCGACCTGCGACGCCGACTCCTCGCCCGTCACGTACAGGACCGCGTGCCCCTGCGCGGCCAGCCGGGCGAGGGCCTGCATCAGGAGCGTGGACTTCCCGATGCCCGGGTCGCCGGCGAGGAGCGTCACGCCACCGCCGACCGGCCCGCCGCCCATGACCCGGTCGAGCTCCTCGAGGCCCGTCGGGAGGCGACGCGCGTCGTCGGCGCGGACCTCGCCGAGCGGCACGGCGCGCGCCGGACCTCGGCTCCCGGCCGGACCGCGTGCCGCGTCCCGAGCACCGGACGGAGGCCCGACCCGCTCCTCGACCAGCGTGTTCCAGCCTCCGCAGCCGGGGCAGCGGCCCATCCACTGCGACGTCGTCGTGCCGCACTCCTGGCACACGTTCTGGGTCCTCGGCTTCTGGCTCTTGCCCTTGACCACCGCGCGACCTCCGCTCCGCCCGTCATGCAGGCGGGAGGCATCATACCTCGACGATTCCGTCGTGAGCGTGAGTATGAGCGGGAGCGTGAGCGCGGATCAGAACGTCGGTGCCATCAACGCGCGGCCGGGCTGGCCGGCGAAGAAGTTGGTGCGGCCCATCTCGGTGATCCGATCGAACGCGATCTGCCCCTCGACGAGCTCGTAACCGAGCAGCGCGAAGACCCGGCCGCCGTAGAAGATCGGGCGCGCGTTGCCGTACCAGTCCACGCAGGAGGCCACGCAGCTATCCTCGACCTGGCCCGACGGACTGGACGCGAGGCTGCCGAGCCTCGAGAACATCGAGTCCTGGACGTGCAGGAACAGGACCTCGGCCGAACCGTTCACCAGGTGCTCCATGCCCGGGCTCCCGCCGCCGCGCACCGGGAGGCCGAGGTACCCCTCCCGGTCGTTCACCGGCCGGTAGAAGAACCCGTGGCTCCGCAGCTCGCCCTGTGCCGCGTTCTCCTGCATGTACCGCCCCGAGACCCGCGGCTGCGGACCGAGCTCGACCGCGGAGAAGAGCAGGTTCTGGCCGTCGGTGCCGATGACCACCGCGTTGCGCCCCATCACCTCGATCCGGTCCACGCCGTGGGGCAGGGCGAGCGTGGTCGTCATGCCCCCGCCCCTGTACGGATGGACGAACACCTGGTTCCCCTGCGCCTGGGCGCCGGGGTAGCCCCAGCCGCTGCCCGTGCCGTACAGCACGTGGTCTCCGACGAACCGGTTCTGGAACGTCGAGCCGGGAGGACGGGGCAAGCGGGTATAACGCTCGGCTCCGACGGCGGTCACCCCCTCGAGGAACTGGGACACCGGGACGCGCATGAGCACCACGTCACCCTCGGTGTATTCCGAGCCCCACATGCCTTCGCCCCCGCCGCCCGAGCGCACGAGCACGTTGAGGACCTGGTCGTCGCTCTCCTTGAACGAGAACTGGTCGGTCGGCACGCCCGAGACCCACAGGGCGCCGGGCTCCCCGCCCCGGAGCGGCAGGCGGTAGACCACGGCGTCGGGCCCGACCTCGTCCTGCGCCGCCGGCTGCGCCCGCCCGCCGTGGACCCACACGTACACCGCGTTGCCCGACACGTAGAAGTCGCGACCATAGGGGCCCACCACGCCCTGGGCGGTGCACCGCAGCTCCGGAGCGGCGAGGTCGCACGTGACCACCGTGTGCAGCACCGGTTGGTGGGTCTCCTGGACGGGCTGGAAGATGCTCGTGGCGGTGATGACCTCGTTCCAGCTCCCGACGGCGGTGTCGCCACCGTGGCGGCGAATGCCGGGCAGGGTGTAGGAGAACCGGGGCTGGTCGCCGGACCAGCTCGTCTCGAGCAGCGAGTACGGCATGTAGAAGATGAGGGTGTCGCCGATCAGGCGGCTCGCATAGTTGCGCGACGAGTAGTAGTCGTTCGAGCGCAGGTAGTGGGTCCCCCGGTGGCTGAGCTGGCCGGTGTCGCTGATGTCGAACACACCGAGCTCGGTCGCCTCCGCGTGGTAGCTGTAGCCCACGACCACGATGGTGTTGCGGCTGATGAGCATCTCGTCGTACCAGCCGCCGGACCCCGCGCCGGGCGGGAACGCGTCGATCATGGACACTGGCTGGAGCATCCCCTGGACGAGGCGCACGGTGAAGAGGCGGCCGCGGCGCAGGACGACGAGGTATTCGCCGAACACCTTGACGATGTCGCCCTCGTCAACGCCCGCCTCCTGGACGTTGGTGATGGAGTCCGTGCCGCCGCCGGTGTCGGTTTCCGCGGCCTCCGCGGGAGACGGCGGCGCCGCGGCCGATTCCAGGACGGACCCGGGCGCTCCGGTCGCGGCGACCTGACCCCTCCTGCGCGACATGACCTTCCCGACCCGCTGGACGTACTGGGTGAGATCGTCCGCCGACGCGAACCGGGTGAGCTTTCCCGAGCTCGAGGGCGGAGGCAGTGTGACACCGGCCTGCGCATCCACCTGTGACTGGACCACGCCGCCGTCCCCCGGCGTGACCCGCGCGTCGTCCCGGCCGCCGCCGCCCTCCTGGCACCTGCACCCGGAGATCAGCACGCAACACGAGGCCGCCAGCGCGGGGACGACGACTCTCGATGACCAGCTCCGTCTCTCCATTGTCCACCTCCCGGTCCGGTCCGCGCGTGGAGCGAGCTCGCCTCGTCGCGCCGACCGGGCCGATTGTGCCACTTCCGGAGGGAGAACGCAGGGCGCGTATGTGACGTTGCGTAGCTGCGACCAACCAGGAAGGTCCACCCTGTCCACTTCGTCCACTCCGTCCATCCATTTCCGGGAGCCTCACCGTCCGCGACGCCCGAGGGTTGACAGCCGCTCCCTGATGGTCGAGAGGTGAGGGACGGCGAGCAGCGCTCGCCGGCTCGACATGAGGTACCTCAAGGCATCACTGGCTGGCGTCTCGGCCGTGGCGGCGCTGGCCCTGCTGGACGGCGCGCGGAACGCGTACGGCGACTTCCTGCCGCTCCGGGGCTACAGCCCGCTCCACGCCCACGTGATGGCGCCGCAGGAGGGGCTCTTCCTCGGCCTGTACGCCGTGCTGGGCGGGCTCGCGGTCCTCGCGCTGGCCGCGTGCGCGGTGTCGCTCACGCGTTGGCCGATCGCGCGGCGGCTCGCGGACCTGGCCGCGAAGCTCCCGGCATGGGCGTGGCTCGCGGGCGGCGGCGCGTGGGCGGCGCTGGCCTCGCTCGTCGTGGCCCGCGAGGTCCTCCACGGCGCGTTCCTGACCGACGACGAGATGGCCATGCTCTTCCAGGCCCGCCTCCTCGTCGAGGGGCGGCTCTGGGCCGACCCCCCGCCGTTCCCCGACGTGCTCCACTACGCCATGATGGTCGAGTCGCCGCGGTGGTACGGGATCTACCCCGTCGGCCACCCCGCGGCGCTCGCGCTCTCGCTGCTCCTGACCGGCGACCCGCGGTTGATCGTGGCGTTGATCGCCGCCGGATGGGTCGTGGCGAGCCACCTCCTCGCGGCTCGGCTGTTCGACCGGCCGACGGCCGTCGTCGCGACGGTCTTGCTGTGCCTGTCGCCGTTCTTCGTCCTGTCGAGCGGCAGCCTGGCGAGCGAGCTCACGTCGGGCCTCTTCCTGCTGCTCGCGGCCAACGCCGCGGTGCGAGCCGAGGATCGCCCGGCGCTGGCCTCGGTCGCGCTCGGCCTCTGTCTCGGCGCGGCGTATCTGGTGCGCCCCTGGACGGCGCTGGCGCTCGGCCTCCCGCTCGCGTGCCGCGTGGGCTGGCTCTGGCTCCGCAAGGAGCTGCCGCTCTGGTCGCCGGCGCTCGTGCTGGCCTGCGCCGTACCGTTCGCCCTCGCGTACCTCGGAGTGAACGACGCCACGACGGGGAGCACCTGGCTGACGCCCTACGAGGTCAACTTCCCCGACCGGTTCCGCCTCGGCTTCGGACAGGACGCCTTCGGAGTGACCCACACGCCGCGGCTCGCGCTGGCCGTGGCCGGGCTCACGCTGCTCGAGCTCGACGCATGGACGCTCGGCTGGCCGCTCTCGTTGCTCCCGGTGGTCGGGTGCGTGGCGCTCGAGCGGCCGAGCGGGCGAGCCCTTGCAGTCCTGGCGGCCCCGGCGGTCCTGCTCGTGGCGCACCTCCCGGTGCCCATGGCCGGGGTGCACGACACCGGGCCCATCTATTACCTCGAAGCCCTGCCGGCGCTCGTGATCCTGGCGGCGCGCGGGCTCGTGCTCGCCGGGCGCAGGGCCTCGGCGTTCCTCGACGGCCGCGGCCCGGACCTCGTGGCCTGGCTCGCCGTGGCCGCCACCGTGGTCGGCGTCGCGTGCTTCTGGCGCCAGCAGGTGGACGTCCTGGCCTCGCTCTCGGCATTCGAGCGCGCGCCGTACGAGCTGGCCGAGCGGATCGTGCCCGGGCGCGCGGTCGTGTTCGTCGAGAACATCCAGACCTCGCCGCCGTCGAGCTGGGTGCTCGGCCTGCGCCCGCCGCGGCCGGACCTCTCGGACCGGATCATCTACGCCAACGTCGTGCGCCACGAGCGCGCCGCGGACGTGCTGCGGTGGGCGAGAGACCGGCAGGGGTGGTACCTGAGCCGCGACCGCCGCACGGGCGACGTCTCGCTCGTCCCGCTCCCCAGACCATGAGGGCTGGCGGGGGAGGCACTTTTCTGAAGAAAAGTTCCTCCCCCGAACCCCCTCCTCAAAAGACTTCACACGGTTTTTTTCCTGGCGGAGATGTACCCGGCCAGGCCCGCGATCGCCACGACCATGCCAGGAAGAAACGCCCATATGATCAGAACATCGACCATGGAATACTGCCCCTCCGGAAGCGCCTCGTACGAGGCCGTGTCGGCGATCGCGATCATGCCCGAAGCGGCCTCGCTGTACCCGAGCATCACGCCGACGGCCGTGCCCGCCGCGATCCATGCGGCGACGATGCCGGGACGGCGGCGTCGGCCCCCGGCGGCGAGCCCCCCGAGGAGGAACGCGACGATCGAGACCTGGAGCGCCGCGGCGACCGCGAGGCGGCGCGCGCGGCCGGCGAACGGCGCGGCCGCGGTCGCGGGGGCGTCGCCGGGGCGGAGCGCGCCTGCGGCCCCGCGCCGGCGGCTCGCGGTCTCGCCTCCGAGCGCCTCGACCTGCCACGTGTCGGCGATCGCGAGCCCCCGGTCCACCGACCGCAGACCGAGCCTGGCCACCGCGGCCACCCGGAAGGTCACGGGGAGCGGCGGGTCGACCGCCTCCTCGGTCACCGCGTCGCCCGTCGAGACCCCGTCGGGCATCGCGGTCAGCGTGACGAGGTCTCCGACCTTCGCGCCGACCGCCCGCGCCGCGACGTCGCCGAGCACGACCAGCGGCGGCGGTCCCTCGCGGGGCGCCTCGGCCCGCTCCGGCGACGCCACGCCCGATGTGCCGTGCGTGGCGAGCTGGTCGAGGAGGTCCGCGAACGCGATGCTGCCCGAAGCCCAGGGGCGCGGCCTTTCCGTACCAGGAGGTCTCAGCCGGATCGCCCTGCCCCCGGTGAGCACCCGGAGCAACTTCACGGTCCGGGCCTGACCGGGATCGACACCCACGAGCTCCACGGTCGTCGCCTCGCCCCCGCGCTGCGCCACGGCGACGACCGGCCCCGACGCGGTCATCGCGGCCGTCGACCGGGCGGCGGAGACGAGCCGGACCGCGGCGCGCCGCGATGCCGACGCGACGACCCCGCTCGACGCGGGCCCGGAGGTGGCGAGCGCCGCCACGACGGCCAGCGCGACCAGCGCCGTCACGCCGCCCAGCCTGTCGATCAGCACATGCGACATGAGCAGGCCGAAGGCCACCGCGAGGAACAACCGTCCCAGGTCGGTCCGGACGGAGAACGGGACCGCCACGGCCGGATCGGCGGCGATCGCCGCCGTCCCGATCGCCGCCGCCATCGACACGACAACGGCCAGCCCCGACACGGGCGCGAGCGTGGACAGGAAACGGCCGTACGAAACCCGGCGCCGGCGCCAGCAGCACGGCACGACCAGGAACACCACGACGAGCGCCGGGAGGATCGAGCTCCGGGCCGCTCCTCCGTCCGCCACGGCGTCCTCGCGGGGCCAGTCGCGCTCGGACCTGTGCCGCGCCCGTACCCCGGGGGCCGCCGGCCCGGTGACGAGACCGACCGCGTCCGCGGGCGTCCGCGGCGCGCGGAGCCACGCCTCGACGACGACGCCCGGCTCCGGAGAGCCGCAGAGGTTCCTCGCGCCGTCGAGCGACGCGAGGGCGACGGTCGAGTCGAAGCGTCCGAGCCCCGAGCGGAGCACCGCGACCACGGTCAGCGTGCAGCGGAGGAACCTCGTCGTGCCGCCGGCGGAGGACACCGCGAGCACACGGACCCGATGACCGGGCCGCGCGCGCAGGGTCCGGGCGAGCTCCTCGCCGAGCGCGAGGGTCCGTGGCCGCGCCGCGAGGTCGTCGATCCGGCCGGCGATCACAGCCCCCGAGCTGGAGATGGCCGAGAGCCGCGTCCCGGCGAGGTCCACGCCCCGGACCTCAGCCGGCGCACGCCTGGACTCCGAGGCCAGGAGGACGGGCCGGACGCTCGCCTCGCCCGCACGCGCCACTCCTCGCACGCCCGAGATCCGGTCCGGGAGGCGGGCGGGCGGCGGGGCCTCGCCCTCGGCAGGCGCAGGGGCATCCAGCAGCACGTCGGGCTCCACGGACGCGGCGCGCGCGTCGTGCGCCACCGATCGGCTCTGGACGAGCACGAGCTGGGCCGCCGAGGGGATCACCGCTGACGAGAGGGCCGCCGCGAGGAGCCACCTGTTCATGTCACGCGCGACTTCCCGATGCCCTGGCACGCGCGCAACACCGAGTGTTGGGAAATTCCGATGTGGACACGAGTCAGAGCTCTCCGAGGGAGAAGACCTCGCCGCAGTAGAGGCACATCGCCTTGTCGGGCGACTCCTGGAAGCGCAGCAGGTGGCCCCACTTCCGGCAATGCCGGTTGACGGACTTGTGCTGGATCGAACGGGACCAGGCCCAGACCTGGTGATTGTGATCACCGAGGTTCCGGTAGGTCAAGGCGAGCTGCATCCACGCGGCATGGTCGTGCCGGTTGGTCTTGACCCGCTCGAGCAGGCTCTCGATCTCCTTGTTCGCTCCCTCTTCCACGCCAGAAGCCACGTCCGCTCCCTCTGTTCCGAGAACCCCGGCGCGCTCCCGACGAGCGGCTGCGCCGCAGGGCATGATACCAGTGTCCGGGCCCGCACCCAAGCCATTTGAAACTCATGTCGGGGCGAGGGTCTTTCCAGCCCGGATTCCGATGTGGTACGCATTTGACCAGGAGGATCACTCGACATGAGGCGCGTGTCATCCGGAGCATTGATGGTTCTATCCCTTCTCGTCGGCCTCGCGTGCAGCCCCGATCCGGGTGACGAGTCGGACGGTGGAGGCGACGGCGGGAGCGAGACCTGTGACGAGGCCGGCCTGAGCGACCGCGACGGCGACGGCATCTCCGACGCCGCGGAGGGCAACGACACCGTGGACACGGACGGCGACGGCATACCGGACTCGCGCGACGACGACAGCGACGACGACGGCTGGTCCGACTCCGCCGAGTTCGGCCGGGCGAGCTGCACCGACGATCCGATGGACACCGACTCCGACGGCACCCCCGACTTCCGCGACATCGACTCCGACGAGAACGGCATCCTGGATCGCGATGAAACAGACGATGACATGGACGAGGACGGCCTCCCCAACTGGCGGGACTTGGACGACGACGGCGACGACATCGATGACGAGGTCGAGCTGGGCAGAGATCCCGTGAACGACCCCGCGGACACGGACATGGACGGGGTCCCCGACTACCACGACCCCGACTCGGACGGCGACACCATCCTCGACCGGTTCGAGGGCAGCGACGACCTCGACGGCGACGGCGCGGGCAACTGGCGCGACCTGGACTCGGACGGCGACGGCTGGTCCGACGCCGACGAGTACGGCGCGACGCCGCCCGAGCCGCCGGTCGACTCCGACCACGACGGCGCACCGGACTTCCTCGACACCGACAGCGACAACGACCGGCTCTCGGACGCCGACGAGCTGGCCGCCGGCACCGACCGCACGCTCCAGGACACCGACGACGACGGCTTCACCGACTACCAGGAGCTCCAGGCCGACCCACCGACAAATCCCCTCGACGGAACCGACTTCCCGCGGCCCGATCCCTGCGATCCGACGGAGTGCGGCCCGGTCGAGCTCTGCGGCGAGCTCGGCAGCGGCGACGGGCTCGACAACGACTGCAACGGCGAGGTCGACGAGATCTGCCCCTGCACGGCGGGCGAGACCAGGCCCTGCTTCATCGGTCCGCCGTCGGCGCGCGATCGCGGCACCTGCTCCGACGGCCTGATGCGCTGCGACGAGTTCGGGATCTGGGGACCCTGCTCCGGCGGCAACTTCCCCCAGCCCGAGGAGTGCGACGGCATGGACAACGACTGCGACGGCCTTTACGACGAGGAGCTCGATGGCTGCGAGAGCCCGCTCGAGTGCCCGGCCACCGAGACGGCCGCGCCGCTCTCGACGGTCGATCTCAACGGCACGCGTATCTACGCCGGCGAGTACGACTCGTGGGAGTGGCGAGTCGAGTGCCCGCCGACGGTTGACCCGTGCCCCGAGCCCGCCGACGCCGCCGCGCGAGACACGACCATCTACCTCATCTCGTCGGGGTCGTACCACATCGTCGCCGACATCGTGATCGACGGGGACCACCACACGTGCAGCTACACCATCGACGTGCAGGGCGACGGCCTGCGGGTCGAGCTGACCTGGGACACCCAGGGCGAGGGCCACGGCGATACCGACGTCGACCTCCACCTCCACCGCCCGGACACGACCACCGAGTGGTTCGACTCGAACGACGACTGCTACTACGCCAACTGCGTGGCCAGCGACCACGAGTTCGGCGGAGCGCCCGAGTGGGGCTTGCCCGACACCGAGGACACCTCGGCCTGCAACGAGGCGCCCCACGGCCACGGCGCGACCTGGGAGGAGCTCGGCTTCTGCGCCAACCCGCGGCTCGACGTGGACGTCATCACCTGCAACCCCGCGGAGACCGACTCGACGAGCTTCGACTTCTGCTCTCCCGAGAACATCAACGTGGACAACCCGCCGCTCGGTGACACGTTCCGCATCATGGTCAACTACTACTCGGAGCACTCCCACTCGGGCCGGACCGTCCCGACACTCAACATCTACTGCGGCGGCGCGCTGCGCGCCTCGCTCGGCGGCTTCGACGAGGTCGGCGAGCCCAGGGTCGAGCTCGTCAACGGCTCGAGCTACGGCGAGAACAACGACAACTGGATGGTCGCCGACGTGACCTTCGAGGTGGGCGAGTGCGGCGGCATCGACTGCCGGATCGAGCCCATCGTCCGGGACGACGGGACCCCGTGGGTCCAGACGGGCCCGGCGTTCACGCCGGACTGGTGAGATGCACCGCGCGTCGAGGCCTGGCTGGGGCGTCCCGGTGGCCGTCGGGCTCGGCCTCGCCCTGCTGATCGCGTGCGCCGCCCGCAACGGTGGGCTCCGCGCTCCGGGCGCGGCCGACGCGGGCGTCCCGGATGCCGCGCCCGGGGAGCACGTCGGCCTGGAGATCGGCGACGGCGGTGCGAGCCTCGGCGCGCCCGGCCTGGCGATGTTCATGGCCGGGCCGCGGCACCGCGGGCGCTCGCCCCACGAAGGCCCTGCCTCCGCACCGCGCGAGGCCTGGTCCTTCCGCACGGGCGGCCGGATCTACGCGTCGCCCGTCATCGGCCCGGACGGGACCGTCTACGTCGGTTCCGTCGATGGCACGTTCAACGCCCTGTCGCCCGAGGGCCGGGTGGTCTGGAGCTACGTCGGCGGCGCGCCGTTCTTCTCCAGCGCCGCCGTCTCTTCGATGGGCCACGTCTACGTGGGGTGCGACGACGGCAGCTTCCTCGCGTTCCACCCCTCGGGCCGCGTGCTCTGGAGCGAGCGGCAGCCCCAGCCCTTCGACTCGTCGCCCGTCGTCGGCGACGACGGGACCATCTACGTCGGTGGCGACGGGTTGCACGCCTTCACCCCGCGCGGAGGTCGGCGCTGGCAGGTGCGCATCGGCGACCACGTCTTCGCCTCCCCGGTGGTGCATCCGCGCCGGCTCGTGGTCTTTGGCGACCGGGGCGGGACGCTCCGCGCGGTGCACGACGACGGCCGCGACGCGTTCCGGCTCCAGCTCGAGGGCACCATCCTCGGAGGGGCAACCGTGCTCGAGACCGGCGCCATCGTCGTCGGGACCACGGCCGGCCAGGTCGTCGCGCTCGACCGCGAGGGACGCCAGCTCTGGACGAGCACGGCGACCGGCCCGGTCTCGAGTACTCCCGCCGAGGGGCTCGACGGCAACGTCTACGTCAGCTCGGACGACGGCCGCCTCACCGCCCTCGATCCGGAGACCGGGGCGGTGCGCTGGCGGGTCCAGACGGGCGGGCCGTTCCGGGCATCGCCCATCATCGACACGGCCGGCCGGATATACATCGGGAGCCAGGACCGGTTCGTCTACTGCATCGACCCCGACGGCTCGGTCCGGTGGCAGCACCGGCTCGGAGGCGAAGTCGACTCGACGGGCGCCATCGGCCCCGACGGCACGTACTACACGGGCTGCGACGACGGCGCGCTCCACGCGCTGCGGTAGGGCGCGGGCTCCCGAACGCCTTGCCGGACCAGTCGGCGAGGGTAATAATCATCGGCGATGGTACTGCTGCGAATCCTTCTCGGCATGATCAAGGGGGCGCTCGTGGGCGGCCTCCTCGGTGGTGCGTTGTGGTTCCTCGAGACGGGCGGTGACCTCCAGAGCACCGAGACGTCGTGGGCCTGGCTCAGGTGGCCGCTCTACGGTGTGGTGGGCCTGCTCACGGGGTTTGTGTCCGGGCGTCCGCCGTGGGCTGGGGACAACGTCCGTGGCGCGGCGTGGGTCTCCTCGGTGTTCAAAGGGATCGTCGGCTTCGGCGTGTGCGTCGGCCTGTACTTCCTGGCCGACTGGCTCGTGCGCCTCGAGCTCTGGGGCCGGACACCCACCGAGTGGTACTTCGGGTTCGGCGCGGTCCTCGGGGTCGTGTACGCGACGTTCATCGAGATCGACGACAGCATCGGCGCGGCGAAGGACGACGGTCCGAAGGCGAAGCCGAAGACCGAGGCGCCCCCGACAGCTCCGAAGAACGCGAAGTAACTCCGAGCCGCGAACGGTTCTCCTCGGTCGGCGGCCGTGATATGTACTCGGCGATGCTGGACGCCGCCATCGGTCTCACGCGGGTATCGACCGGGGACCTCGAGAAAGCGCTCTCCGCGCTCCACCACGGGCACCTCCGATTTCCCCTGTCCATCGGCGAGCTGACGCGCATCGGCCTCCAGGACTGCGCCGACGACCTGCTCGGCACGCTGCGCGCGGTGGACGAGCACGGCGCGCGCGCGGTCCTCGTCGCGGTCCTCGCCGAGCGGCTCGCCCAGCGCAAACGGGAGCGTCGCGAGCAGGCCGCGGGCGCCGCGGGCACCTTGACAAGGTGAAGGAGATCTGGTCGAAACCGGGAGATCCACCGGGGGTTGGAGGAGTCATGAGTCGCAAGAAGGTTCTCATCCTGGGCGCGGCGGGTCGCGACTTCCACAACTTCGACGTGTTCTTCAAGCGCGACGCGGCGTACGAGGTCGTCGGGTTCACCGCGACCCAGATCCCGGGCATCGAGGAGCGCTCCTACCCCGCCGCCCTGTCCGGCGAGCTGTACCCCGACGGCCTGCCGATCTTCGCCGAGGTCGACATGGAGCGGATCGTCGCCGACCACGGAGTCGACGTCGTCGTGCTCGCCTACAGCGACCTCGCCCACGAGACGGTCATGCACCTCGCGTCGCGCGCCGTCGGCGCGGGCGCGGACTTCTGGATGCTGGGCGGCGCCAGCACCATGCTGAGGGCCACGAAGCCGGTCATCGCGGTCTGCGCGGTCCGCACCGGGTGCGGGAAGAGCCAGGTCTCGCGGCACGTGGCTCATCTCGTGCGCGAGCGCGGGCTGAAGACCGTGGCCATCCGTCACCCCATGCCCTACGGCGACCTGGTGAAGCAACGGGTCCAGCGCTTCGCCACCGCGGACGACCTGACCCACCACGAATGCACCATCGAGGAGCGCGAGGAGTACGAGGCGCACATCAACAGGGGCACGGTCGTGTACGCGGGGGTCCTCTACTCCGAGATCCTCGAGCAGGCGCAGGCGGAAGCCGACGTCATCATCTGGGACGGCGGGAACAACGACCTTCCGTTCTACAAGCCCGACCTCTGGATCGTGGTCGCCGACCCGCTGCGCGCCGGCCACGAGATGACCTACTTCCCGGGTGAGGCGAACTTCCGGGCCGCCGACTGCATCGTCGTCAACAAGGTGAACACCGCCGGCGCCGACGCGGTCGCGCTCGTGGAGGCGAACGCCCGCGCGGCGAACCCCGGGGCGCGCGTGGTCCGGGCCTTCTCCGAGGTGCGCGTCGCCGACCCGACGGCGATCGCGGGCAAGAGGGCGCTCGTGATCGAGGACGGCCCGACGCTGACCCACGGCGAGATGGGCTACGGCGCCGGCAAGGTGGCGGCCGAGAAGTACGGGGCGGTCGTGGTCGATCCGCGACCGTTCGCCTCGGGGAGCATCGCCGAGCTCTTCGTCAAGTACCCGCACCTGGGTGACATCGTCCCGGCCATGGGGTACTACCCCGAGCAGGTCCAGGAGCTCGAGCAGACGATCAACGGGGCCGACTGCGACGTGGTGATGGTCGCCACGCCGTTCGACCTCGGCCGGCTCCTCGCCGTCACCAAGCCCCTGGTCCGCGTGGGATACGAGCACCGCGACGCGGGCGAGCCGTCGCTCACGACGGTGCTCCGCGAGTTCCTGGACCGGATCGGACCGAGCTGACGGCCCCGGCCGGAGGCGCTCGAGGGAGGACACATGTCGCGCAATCTGTGGATCATCGTCGTGCTCACCTGCCTCCCGCTAGCAGCGTGGGGGGCCCGCCTCCGCCTCTTCGAGGTGGAGACAGAGGGGCACTTCCTGTTCGATGTGATGGTCGAGTCGAACATGGCCATGTCCAACGGCTTGAACGACGCGTACGACGGCTGCTACATGCTCCGTGTCGGCGGGACGGAAGCGCGGTGGGAGAGCGCGTCGATCATCCTCGGAGGTCGGGGGATACAGACTCCTCGCATCGATGTCGGGACGTTCAAGGTCAGCCGTCAGGTCTTCGTCCCGACCAAGGGCGACTGGGCCCGCATCTACGACCTCATCGTGAACACCACCACCAAGGCGCAGACCGCGGAGGTCGAGATCTTCGGCAACCTGGGCTCGGACAACTCGACGCAGCTCACGGGCACCAGCGACGGAGACATGTCCCTCGAGGCGTCCGACACCTGGTTCGCGACCGACGACTACTCCGACGGCAGCGGGGATCCGTCGCTCGCCCACGTCTTCCGCCGCGCCGCCGGGAAGCTCCGTCCGACCACCGTCACGCTCGAGCAGGACAACATCTCGGTGCGGTACCAGATCAAGCTCCCGCCCCGCGGGAGGAAGGCGATCGTGTTCTTCGCCGTGCAGACCAAGACCGGCACGGAAGCGCGCGCCCTCGCCGAGTCGCTCACGAAGTTCGGCACCGACGCGCGCACCAACCTCGACGCCCAGGACATCGGGCTCATCGCGAACTGAGCTTCAGCTCCGGTCCTTCTTCGAGACGGGCGGCGGCAGCTCGTGGACCGCCGAGGCCGCGATCTCCATCCGATAAGTGCTGTTGCGGGTCTGGATGTAGACGATGGACGAGTCCGGAACCTCCATGACGCGGACCACGGTCGAGGTGATGAACTCGTGGATACCGTCGTGGAACGCCACGACCAGCGGGCGACCGGGGGTCGGCCTGCGACCGATGGTCCCCACGATCGCCGAGGCGCCGCGGCCCCGGACCTTCTTGAGGACGACCCGTAACACCATTACTACGATAGCACATGCGAGGGGCGGCCG
>Ga0233425_10001846_pt1 | contig 44651 bp, 41 predicted proteins | sample Watercolumn_Towu_2_FD_181712 | JGI IMG/M metagenome (GOLD analysis project Ga0233425, IMG submission 181712) | Freshwater microbial communities from Lake Towuti, South Sulawesi, Indonesia - Watercolumn_Towuti2014_140_MG | ecosystem: Environmental > Aquatic > Freshwater > Lake | place...
GCGCAAGGCCATCTTCAACAAACCAGCATCATATTATCTGAAAAGGGGGTCCCTCTTCGACGCCGATCGGGGGTCCCTTTTGAACGCCGTTTGACACTACATGGGCGATGATCGCCAGTTCGCGCCGGACGGTAGCCGGGGCCACGAGCGCCATTCGGCGATCACGATAGCTTGCCAGATGAGCGTGATTGAGTTCGGCGAGATAGAGTTGAGCGATGGGGTCGCGCTGCAAGCAGTTCAGTCGGATCGTCTCAGTTTCTCGACCGCGCTTTTGGGTGGTTACGGCATCGCGGTACCGCTTGAACAGGTCAGCGAGAGTTATGGGAGCGGCGCACTCTGAACCAGCTTGTTGGGCGATAGGCTCAAGCTGGCTTTCCTGTTCGACTGCCCACGCCTTCGCGTCGGTATAGGATGAGAAGGTCCTGCTAGCAGCTGCAAACCCTTTGCGCCGTACCTGTGCTAGCCATTTGCCTTTGCGCTTTGTGATGCTGGCCATGATCTGTCCTTGTGACTCAAGTGTGACTTGAGCGACACGAAGAAGCTGGATCGGCTAATCAGGATCGGGGAAAAGGTCCGATTCCCCTGGCTCGGCGCGTGGTGGAGCTGAGGGGAATCGAACCCCTGACCTCTGCAGTGCGATTGCAGCGCTCTCCCATCTGAGCTACAGCCCCGCACGCCGGGCGCTTCCTCTAGCGGGAGGCGCGATCCGATGCAACAGCCCATGACGGGCAGGCGGCGAATTCGTCGCCCAAGCGTTTCGCTTGCGACGAACCGTCGGTCGTTTTCTGCTGCCTTTCTGCCGCCGGAACCGGAACGGGTGAAGCGGGGCGGTCGTTTTCGCGACATCCCTCCCAGGCGAAATGCCCGGGAAAATCACGCCAGACCAGGAGGATGTCATGGGTTACGAACGTAGCAGCCGCTATTATCGGGACGATCAGGACCGGCGCTATGGATATGGCTATCGTGAACGCGATCGAGACGACGAGCGCGGCTATCGTGGTCGATCGGACTATGATCGCGGCTATGGCGATCGAGGCTATTCGCGGCCGCGCGACTATGACGAGGATCGTGGATTTTTCGATCGTGCCGGAGACGAGGTTCGCTCGTGGTTCGGTGACGAAGAGGCCGAGCGTCGGCGGCGCTGGGACGAGCGGCTACGCGAGCGCGAGGATGAGCGTCGCTATGGACCGTCGAGCGGCGGCTTCGCTTCGTCGGGCTCCGGCTATGGCGCGCGCGGCGGGTATCTCGGCAGTTCCAGCGGCTACGCCTCGGATTATGGCGCCGGCCGCGGCGCTGGTGCAACCAGCAGCTGGGGTCTCGGTGCTAGCCGCGATCATGATGGCTGGGGCCAGGATCCCAATTACAGCCAGTGGCGTCGCCGTCAGATGGAAGAGCTCGACCGCGACTATGACGAGTATCGCCGCGAGAACCAGAGCCGCTTCGAAAGCGACTTCGGCAGCTGGCGCTCGAACCGGCAGGGGCAGCGTACCGCCATTCGGCAGGTGCGGGAACATCAGGAGGTCGTCGGCTCGGATGGCGCCCATGTCGGCACCGTCGATCATGTCCGTGGCGATCGCATCCTGCTGACCAAGACCGACAAGGAAGCCAGCGGGCGGCATCACTCGATCCCCTGCGGATGGATCGCCGAGGTCGGCGCCGAAGTGAAGCTCAACCGCACCGCCGAACAGGCGCAGGCCGCGTGGAAGGACGAGGAGCGGAACGAAGCTCCGCACAATCTCAACCGGGCCTTCTCGGGCACTTACTGAGCCTGCGTAAGCAGGCGTAGAAACAGGGGCCGGTCTTCGGATCGGCCCCTGTGCTTTGCACAGCGATGACAGCGCCCCTTGATGCGGTGCAACATCGGGCCCACTATAGGTCCATGGCCGAACCCGATCCCGCCAGACAGGCCGCTACAGGTCTTCCGCTCCCGGGCAGCGTGGCCTTGGTGTTGCAGGGCGGAGGCGCGTTGGGGGCCTATCAGGTCGGCGTGTTCGAAGCGCTCGATGCCGCGCGGATCGAGATTGACTGGGTTGCGGGCATTTCGATCGGCGCCATCAACGCAGCCCTGATCGCCGGTAATCGCTGCGAGCGCAGGCTGGAACGGCTCCACGCCTTTTGGAACAAGATCACCGAGGCCCTGCCGGCCATCGCCCTGTTCAACGGCGACTTCGGCCGGGAAGCCCTTCACGAGGGCGCGGCTGCGCTGGTCGCGACCTTCGGCGTGCCGGGCTTCTTCCGGCCAAGGCTCATCCCCCCGGCTTTCGCACCGGCAGGGGCGATGGGTGCGCTCAGCGTCTATGACAGCACGCCGCTGCGCGAGACGCTCGACGCGCTGATCGACTGGGATCTGCTCAACGATGGGCCGATGCGTTTCTCTGTCGGCGCGGTCGAGGTGGAGAGCGGCAATTTCCGCTATTTCGACAACCGCACCGACCGCATCGACGCGCGCCATGTCATGGCTTCCGGCGCCCTCCCCCCGGGCCTGCCGCCGGTCGAGATCGACGGCAAGCTATGGTGGGATGGTGGCCTCGTATCGAACACTCCGCTCAGCCATATCGTCGATAACCAGTCCGGCGACATGCTCGTCTTCCAGGTCGACTTGTTCGCGGCGTCGTCCGAACCCCCGCGCACGATCTTCGACGTCATGGCCCGCGAGAAGGAAATCCGCTTTTCCAGCCGCACTCGGCAAATATCCGACCAGCTCATCCGCAGCCGCCGCGACCAGCAATTGATCGGCCGGCTGCTCGACAAGCTGCCGCCCGAAATGGCCGATGATCCCGACGTGGTTGCGTTGCGCGAGCGCGCGAGAAGCTCGAGCCTGAGCCTCGTCCAGCTGATCTATCGAGCCAATCGCTGGGAAGGCGGCTCGCGCGACTATGAGTTTTCACAGCGGACAATGCGCGACCATATCGCCGCCGGCCGCGCCGCCATCGCGGAAACGATGAGCCGGTCCGAACTGCTTGCACGCAACATCTATGACGGCCGCACAGCCGCCTTCGACCTGACCCGCTGAACGCCCGCCTACCCTTTCAGACACCGCCAAGGAGTTCGACAGCATGTTTCTCAAGGGCAAGACCGCTCTGATCACCGGTTCGACCTCGGGCATCGGCCTAGCCTATGCCAAATATCTCGCGGCGGAAGGCGCGAATGTCGTCATCAACGGCTTCGGCGATGCCGACGCGATCGAGCAGGAGCGCAAGGCCCTCGAAGCGGCGAGTGGTGCAGGCGCGCTCTACAGCGGCCATGATCTCACCAAGGCGGAAGAGATCGAGGCGATGATGGCGGAGGCCGCCCAAGACTTCGGCGGGATCGACATCCTGATCAACAATGCCGGCGTCCAGCATGTCGCTCCGGTCGAGGAGTTCCCGGTCGACAAGTGGAACCTGATCATTGCGCTGAACCTGACGAGCGCCTTCCACACGACGCGCCTCGCATTGCCCTGGATGAAGTCGCGCAAATGGGGACGGATCATCCAGACGGCATCCGCTCATTCGCTGACGGCCTCGCCGTTCAAATCCGCCTATGTCACCGCCAAGCATGGTCTTGCCGGATTTACCAAGACGGTGGCGCTAGAGACCGCGACCTTCGGCATAACCGCGAATTGCATCAGCCCGGGCTATGTCTGGACGCCGCTCGTGGAGAAGCAGATCCCCGACACCATGAAAGCGCGCAACATGACCCGGGAGCAGGTCATGAACGACGTGCTGCTGGCGGGGCAGCCGACCAAGCAGTTCGTCACGGTCGAGCAGGTGGCGGCGATGGCGCTGTATCTCTGCCGCGACGAGGCGGCGGCGATCACGGGGACCAACATCTCGATCGATGGCGGCTGGACTGCCCAGTGAGGGGAACCCCGCGCCCCGGATCTTGCGTAAATCGCTGAAAAGCTAAGCTTGCCAAGCATGGCGCGGGCGGGCAGGCTGGTCTTCCCGGGGGCTTGAGGAGACGATTGCTTGCAGTCATCGCGACTCGTGCTGGCCGCCTCTGCGCTGCTTCTGGCGACGGGCTGTGGCAAGGATGGCCGGCTGGATAGTGCCGCATCCGCCGATCGCACGGCTGTGTGGCAACGCGTCGCCAGCGCGGCCGATCGCGATCGCATCGCCCGCTGGCGCAGCGCTTGGATTGCGGGCCTCGACAAGGCCCGCGCCAGCAGCCCGCAACAGGTGGCGGCGCAGGGGGCCTTGCTCCAGCCGGACATGGCGATCGACGATCCGGGCCTGCCCGTCGGCGATTACCGGTGCCGTGTCGTCAAGATGGGCGCCCAGACCAAAGGTCTGTTGGACTATATCGCCTATCCCTATTTCACCTGTCGGGTCAGCGAAGATGCGGCAGGCCTCCATCTCGCGAAGCTCGACGGTTCTCAGCGACCGGTGGGGACCATCTATCCCGACGAAGGTCGCCGGATGATCTTCCTGGGGGCGATGTCGCTCGGCGACGAAGCGCGCCCCTTGCCCTACGGCCGCGACACCGAGCGCGACATGGCCGGGATCGTCGAGCGCATCGGGCCGAAGCGCTGGCGCATAGCCTTTCCTTATCCGCGATGGGAATCGACCATCGACGTCTTCGAACTGATTCCCAAGGGGGTATGATGATCAAGTTGATATCGCTGCTCGCCGCCGGTGCGGCCATCATGGCGACTCCGCTACGCGCCGACCCGCTGGCCGACGCGGTCAAGGCCGACATGCCGGGCCTGACGGCGATCTACCGCGACCTGCACATGCATCCTGAGCTGAGCTTCAAGGAAGGGCGCAGCGCCGGCATCATGGCCGCCGAGGCGAAGAAGGCGGGCTTCGAGGTGACGAGCGGCGTCGGCGGGACGGGCGTGGTCGCCATCCTGCGCAATGGTCCGGGGCCGGTCCTGCTGCTGCGCGCCGACATGGACGGCCTGCCGGTCACGGAACAGACCGGCCTCGCCTATTCCAGCCAGAACCCTGGCGTGATGCATGCGTGCGGCCACGACACGCATATGGCGAGCTGGATCGGGGTCGCCCGGCGCATGGCCGCGATGAAGGATCGCTGGTCAGGTACGCTCGTCATGGTCGGACAGCCGGCCGAGGAGATCGGCTCGGGCGCCCGGGCGATGCTCAAGGACGGGCTTTACAGCCGCTTCCCCAAGCCATCGACCGTCATAGCCTTCCACGATTCCGCTGCGCTTCCGGCCGGTACGATCGGTACCGTCGACGGCTACATCATGGCCAATGTCGATTCGGTCGATGTGCTGGTGAAGGGTGTCGGCGGTCATGGCGCCTATCCGCATCTCGCCAAGGATCCGATCGTTCTCGGATCGCGTATCGTCACGACGCTGCAGACCTTGATCTCGCGGGAGACCGACCCGCTCGAGTCCGGGGTCGTCACCGTCGGCAGTTTCCAGGCCGGCACAAAGCACAACATCATCCCGCCTGAGGCGAAGCTCCAGCTGACGGTACGGTCCTACACACCCGAGGTTCGCCAGCATCTGCTGGACGGGATCGCGCGGATTGCGAAAGGCGAAGCCATTGCGGCGGGCATGCCGGACGACAGGCTCCCAGTGGTGACGCTGCAGGACCAGCGGACGCCCGCGACCTTCAACACTCATGACGTCACCACCCATATGGTCGACCTGTTCCGGAACCGGTTTGGGCAGGAGCGGGTCAAGCTGATCAAACCGCAGATGGGCGGCGAGGATTTCAGCGAATTCTACCTTGCCGACAAGTCGATCCAGTCGATGCTCTTCTGGGTCGGGGGCGTGTCGGCCGAGAAGTGGAAGGCGGCGGGCGGCGATGTCACCAAGCTGCCTTCGATCCACAGCCCCTTTTGGGCACCCGACGCCGACGCGGTCATCTCGACTGCGGTCGAGGCGATGACGATTGCCGCGCTCGACGTGCTGAAGAAGGGATAGGGTGCGGCAGGCGACGGGCCGGAGCGACCGAGCGCGTCCCGGCCCCTCGGCGCTTCAGGCCAGTGCTGCGGCGATAGCCGTTGCGAGTTGATCGAGCCGGTAGGGCTTGGCGATTACCGGCGCATTGTCGAACCCGCTGCCCGGCGGAAGCCCTTCATAGCCGGTTGCGAACAGGAAGCGGCGACCGCTTTCACGCAGCGTGTGTGCGACGACCAGGCTGTTCTCGCTGCCGAGATTGAGGTCGAGCAGCGCGATGTCGAATTCGGTATCCTTCGCACGGGCCAGCGCCTCGTCGACATTGGCAGCCACGGCTACCGTCTTGCAGCCGACTTCCTCGAGCATGTCTTCAGCCGTCATCGCAATGATCGTCTCATCCTCGACGATCAGCACGCGGGTTCCCGCAGGGGGTTCGCTAGCCATTTCAGTCCTTCTTCGAAATTCCCCCTGAAAGTGTGATGGACGATATATGTTACGGACGCAATCGCCATCCACAGTTAACGGAACGGATTACGCCCGCCAGGCCGGGCCTGACGGGCGTATCTCTTCCTCCCCAGGAAAAGCTCGGGGTCGCCACGGCGGCGCAGCAGCGCCCTCAGCGTGTCGACATGGAAGTTCTTTGGCTGCCACGGCGGTCGATCGCTATCCCTCGCATCATGATTTTCATGTGCGTTTGTCCGGTGGTGCGCTAAGAAGCCTGTAATCTTGTAAATATCTTACGGACGGTGAGAAGGTGGCCAAGCAGGGGATTTTCGCCGGCCCGCGCGTGCGGCGGTTGCGACGAGACCAGCATCTGACGCAACAGGTCATGGCGGAGATGCTCGGTATCTCGGACAGCTATCTGGCGTTGATCGAAGGTAATCGCCGCCCGCTGACCGCTGGCCTGATCCTGCGCCTGGCCGAGCTGTTCGACTTCGATGTGCGCAGCCTGAGCCAGGAGGAGCCTGGCGGGGGTTCGGCGGCGATGCGGCGTCGGCTGGCCGATCCGCTGTTCGCCGACATCTCCATCGATCGCGCCGAGCTGGAGGCGTGGATGGACAATGCCCCCGGGGCAGCCGAGGCGTTCGCGCGGCTGTTCGATCGCTGGCGCGAGGGCGGCGGTGCGGTGGCGGAGGCGGGACCGGGGCCGGTCGCCCGCGTGCGGCGCGAGATCGAGCGCTGGCGCAACCATTTCGCCGATCTCGATGCCGAGGCCGAAGCGCTCGCCGACGAGCTGCGCATGGGGGCAGGCGATCTCTACGGGGCGATCACCGAAAGACTGCGGGTGCGCCACCAGCTGGCGATCCGCATATTGCCCTTCGACGTGATGCCCGACCGGCTGCGACGGCTCGATCTGCACGCCCGGCAGCTTCAACTGTCGGAAATGCTCGACCCGGCGGCGCGGACCTTTCAGGCGGCGTTCCAGCTGGCGCAGATCGAGGCGAAGACCGGCATCGAGGCGCTCGTGTCCGGCGCGGCGTTTGGCGACCGGCCGGCCGAGAGACTCTATCGCCGCCATGTGACCTCCTATGTCGCGGCGGCTCTGATGATGCCCTATGGCCGTTTCCTGCGTGCCTGCGAAACGAGCGGTTACGACATACAGATTCTTCAGCGGCGCTTCGGGGCGGGTTATGAGCAGGTCGCGCATCGGCTGACGACCCTGCAGCGCGTCGGCGCGCGGGGACTGCCCTTCTTCATGCTGCGGATTGATCGGGCTGGCCAGATGTCGAAGGGCTATGCCGGCGCGAGCGGCGCCCCGCTGGTTGACGCCGTGCATCGCTGTCCGCTGTGGATCATCCATCATGCTTTCGACCAGCCCGGGCGGCTGTTGCACCAGTTGGCGGAGCTGGAAGACGGGTCGCGCTGGTTTACCGTCGCCCGCAGCGTACGCCACCATGGCGGGGCTGCTGGCGTGCCGGCGGCGGAGCATGTCGTGGCCCTCGGCCTTGCCGTCGAGCATGCGTCGTCGCTGGCGATAGCCCGCGGCATCGACCTGACGGGACCGGCGGAGCGCATCGGGCTCGGTTGCGCCCATTGCCAGCGCGTCGACTGCGTCCAGCGTGCCGCTCCACCCGCGGGGCGGGCGGTAACGATCAACGAGCGCGAGCGGGGTCTGGCACCCTTTTCTTTCTTCGGGGACTGATTCCTGTCGGCGCTCAGAGGGGCGGCTGCCCCCGTTCAGAAGGGAATGTCGAGCGTGGCGTGACCGGTTGCTTTCAGCCCCTCGACGATTTTCTTCACCTCCTGGCTAGATCCGCGCGGCAGGATCATCACGGCATCGCGGGTCGCGACCACGATCAGGTCGCGCACGCCAGCGGTGGTGATCACGGGACCTTCGCTGCGCAGCAGGCAGCCTTCCGTGTCGATCGCCAACACGTCGCCCTTGATGACGTTGCCGGAACCGTCGCTGGAGCCGAGAGCGTGAAGCGCGTCCCAGCTGCCGACGTCGGACCAGCCCATCTCGACCGGCACCACGGCCACGCGATCGGCCTTCTCCATCACGGCATAGTCGATCGATTCCGACTTGGCCGACAGGAAGGCGTCTGCTGCCGGGATGACCATCCGTCCCTCGCGCGCCGCATCGGTCAGCGAGGCACGGACGGCAGCAACCATCTCGGGTTCGAACTGCTCGAGTGCCGCCAGGTAGGCGTCGGCCCGGAACAGGAAGATGCCGCCGTTCCAGCTGTAATTGCCGTCTGACAGATATTCGGTCGCCCGCTCGAGCGAAGGTTTCTCAACGAAGGCGTCGACTTTCTGAACGCCCGGCGCCACCGCTTCGCCGCGCCGGATATAGCCATAGCCGGTTTCGGGCTTATCCGGCGTGATGCCGAAAGTGACGAGCCAGCCCTGTTCGACCAGGGGCAGGGCCGCGGCGATCGCGTCGTGAAAGGCGGGAAGATTCTCGATGACATGATCGCTGGGCATGACCAGAAGCGGTGTTCCGGAAGTCACTTCGAGCGCCGCCAGAGCGATGGCGGGTGCGGTATTGCGGCCGGCCGGTTCCAATATGATCGCGCGCGGCGCTTCCTCGGTCAGTTGCTGCGCGATCTCGGTTGCGTGCAAGGCATTGGTCACGATGATCGGCGCCGCGAAACGCGCCGCGTCGCGACAGCGGTCGGACGTCATCTGCAACATCGTCCGGTCGCAGGTCAGTGGCAAGAGTTGCTTCGGCCGGTGCGACCGCGAGAGGGGCCAGAGCCGCGTGCCCGATCCACCCGAGAGAATGACCGGGGTGATTATGGTGGTGGAAATGACGGGCTCCATGGTCCAGAAGAAGATGTCGTTATCCGACAGGTAACGGACTGGCGGCAAGGGGGTTTCATGAAGTGGGGGCTGCACCGATGGTAAGGCATCGGCGATGGTGAGGCTGTTCAAGCATTATGTCGCCTACCCGGTCCTGCTGCTGTGCGTGATCGACCTCGCGGTGCTGTTGCTGGTTGCCGAAGCCGGCTGGGTCCTGCGCCTGCGGCAGATCGGCAGCATTCCGGGCCCGGTGTGGGACAGGGCTCCCCAACTGATCACCTTCGCGCTGGCCATCCAGGCATCGATGATCGGAGTCGGCTGCTATTCGCCCGAATCCGTCAAGAATATGCGTTTTGCCGCGGCGCGCCTGCTCGTCGCGATCTCGCTCGGCGTCATCCTGATGTCGGTGCTGTTCTTCATCCTGCCCGAACTGACGCTGTGGCGGTCCAACTCGCTGTACTCGATGGTGCTCGCCGTCGTGCTGCTGATGATGGTCCGGGTTCTGCTGGGCGGCTTCGTCAGCGGCGACATGTTCAAGAAGCGGGTGCTGCTGCTCGGGGCGGGCCGCCGGGCGAAGCGGGTCGTCGATCTCGAACATCGTGTCGGCTCGGGCTTCCGGATCGTCGGCTGCGTGGACATGCAGGACGCGCCTGCGCAGGTACCGGGCGCCGTGATCCGCACCGACGTCGCCAGCCTGCATGAACTGGTCGATCGGGCCGAGGCGCAGGAGGTGGTGCTGGCGCTTGACGAACGGCGCAATACGGTGCCGGTCGATGCACTGCTGCGTCTGAAGACGACCGGCGTGCACATCATCGACATTTCCGATTTTCTGGAGCGCGAGACGGGGCGGATCGACCTCGACACTGTCCGTCCGTCGACGCTGATCTTTTCCGACGGCTTTTCGTCGGGACGGCAATTGTCGGCCGTGTTGAAGCGCGGCTTCGATCTGCTGGTCAGCGCCCTGATCCTGCTGATTACCGCTCCCGTGATCCTGCTCACTGCGCTCATCGTGAAGATCGACAGTCCCGGTCCCGCCTTCTATCGTCAGATCCGCGTCGGCCGCTATGGCGAGACTTTCGAAATCCTGAAGCTGCGCTCGATGCGCCAGGATGCCGAGAGCGGCGGCAACGCGATCTGGGCGCAGAAGGGCGACCCGCGCGTGACCCGCATCGGCCGGATTATCCGCCTGATCCGGGTGGACGAGCTTCCGCAGCTGTGGACCGTGCTAAAGGGCGACATGAGTTTCGTTGGCCCACGCCCCGAGCGGCCGGAATTCGTAGCCGAACTGGAGCGGCAGATTCCCTTCTATGCCGAGCGGCACATGGTGAAGCCGGGGATCACCGGCTGGGCGCAGATCAACTATCCCTATGGCGCCAGCCTCGACGACGCGCGGCACAAGCTCGAATATGACCTCTACTACACAAAGAACTACAGCCCCTTTCTCGACGTGCTGATCATCCTCCAGACGATGCGCGTCCTGCTCTGGGCGGAGGGGGCCCGCTAGGCGATGGCGCGGGGGCTCGAAGCAGCGATGCTGGCCCAGCAGATGGCCCAGCCCAGTGTCTATTCCAACGCCCTGCCCGAGCCGCTGGTGTTCGGAACGATCCAGTGGGGCCACGCACTGGCGGCGATCATGTTCGGGGCGCTTGCCTGCTGGCAGGCGACCGTGCGGACCGGCGGCGCGCGGCGCGTCGCCCTTACCATGGCGGGGGCGCTCACTGCGCTCTGGTGCGCGCTGGTAGCGAAGAACGGTGCCGCGAGCATTTCTGCCAATGTCGCCAAGAGCCTGGTTGACGCGGCGTGGCTGGGATTCCTCTTCGCTCTCCAGCCACCGGTCTCGCGCGAGCATCGCAGGCCTCTGATCCTGGGCATCTACCTGCTTCTCGGCGTGCTGATCGCGGCGACAGTCGTGATGAAGCTGCTGCCGCTGGCATTCGACGGCAGCCCTCGCATCCAGACCGGACTCTTCCTCACCGATCAGTCGATCCGCGCCTTCATCGCGATCGGCGGACTGTGCCTGCTGCATAATCTCTATGCCGCAGCCTCGCCCGAGGCGCGTATCGGCATCGCTTCGCCCATGCTCGCACTGGCGCTGCTCTGGGCGTTCGACCTGAATCTGGCGACGGTCTCCTATCTGATGAGCGCCTGGCCGATGTGGCTGTTCGGGTTGCGCGGTCCGTTTCTGATGATGATCGCGCCTCTGCTGGTAACGGCGGGCCGCCTTGCCCCGCTCGACCGCGTCCGCGTGTCGCGCGGCGCCCGTTTCCAGACGGTCACGCTGGTGCTGAGCGGCGGCTATCTCGCGCTGATGCTGCTCGTCGCGCGGTTGTTGGCGGTCGTCGCTGCCGTCCGCTGGCTGCCGCAGCTGACGATCGCGGCGGCGGTGCTGGGCTTTGCTCTGTCGCTGTTCCCGTCCAGCCGATACCGGCGGCGCCTGAAGAAGACGATGGCACGCCGTCTCTTCCAGCACCGCTACGACTATCGGGTCGAATGGCGGCGCTTTACCGAGACGTTGGGTCGTCCAGGCGAGGCTGCTCCTGCCCTGGCCGAGCGTACTATCAAGGCGGTGGCCGACATATTGGATGCCCCAGGCGGGCTCCTGCTGCTGGTGTCGGGGACGGGCGGCCTGGTGACGTCGGCGCGATGGAACTGGGCAGGGCTGGATGCGCCGTTGAGCGCGGGGCCGGTCGACCTCGCCCGCCATCTCGAACAGGGTGAGATAATTGAGCTTTCGGACGATCCCGATGCAAGCAATGCCGTGCCGCTGCCCGACTGGATGCGCGCGCAGGATTCCGCCTGGGTGCTGGTCCCGCTGATCCACTTCGAACGGCTGGTCGGTGCCGTCCTGCTCGAACGCCCTGCGGTTCCGCGCCTGCTGGACGAAGAGGATCATGACCTGCTGCGCGTCGCCGGACGGCAGGTCGCAAGCTATCTGGCTGAGGCACGCGGACAGGAGGCACTGTCGGAAGCCCGTCGGTTCGACGAGTTCAACCGGCGCTTCGCTTTCATCATGCATGACATCAAAAATCTGGTGAGCCAGCTGAGCCTGCTTGCCCGCAACGCCGAACGCCATGCGGACAAGCCCGAATTTCGGGCGGACATGATCGACACCTTGCGCAATTCGGTCGACAAGATGAATGACATGCTTGCCCGCCTTTCGCAGCACCACCGCGCCCGTCCCGACGAACCCGCGCCCCACGCGCTGCGCATGCTGGTGGAGGAGACGGTCAGGGACCGGGTCGATGCGGCCCGGGTGCGCATCGTCAGCGAGGACGACGTCGCCGCCTCGGTCGATCCCGACCGTTTTGGACAGGCGCTGGGCCATCTCGTGCAGAATGCGATAGACGCGAGCCCGACGGGCCGGCAGGTCGAGGTGCGTCTAGCGCGCCGCGACGGACAGGCCGTGGTCGAGGTGGTCGACCAGGGGTGTGGGATGTCGTCCGAGTTCATCCGGACGCGGCTCTTTCATCCCTTCTCGTCGACCAAGGATGGCGGTTTCGGCATCGGAATGTTCGAGGCGCGCGAGATCGTCGCAGCCATGGGAGGCAGGATCGACGTGCAGAGCCGCGAAGGAGAGGGCAGCCGTTTCGCCATTGTGCTGCAAGAGGTGCAACTGACCGGTGTCGGCCGATCAGGAGGAGATGCGTGAGCGGTCCACGGCAGAGGCTGTTGATCGTCGAGGATGACGAGGGCTTGCAGAAGCAGCTCCGCTGGGCGTTCGAGGAGTATGACGTCGTGTCGGCGACCACCCGGCAGGCGGCGATCGATGCGCTGCGCCATTATGAGCCGGCGGTGGTCACGCTCGATCTTGGCCTGCCCCCCGATCCCGACGGAACCAGCGAGGGGTTTGCCACGCTCGATGCGATCCTGTCGCTCAAGCCCGATACCAAGGTGATCGTCGCATCGGGCCATGGCGCGCGCGAAGGGGCGCTGCGGGCGATCGCGGCGGGCGCCTATGATTATTACCATAAGCCGGTCGAGATCGACGAACTGGGGCTGATCGTCGCCCGCGCCTTCCAGCTCCATGATCTGGAGCGCGAAAATGCCCGGCTGCAGGCGCAGCAGGGCGTCGACGAGGACAGCGGTCTGCTGACCAACGATCCCGCGATGCTCAAGGTGGTCCGCACGATCGAGCGCGTCGCCAACACCGACGTGTCGGTGATGCTGCTCGGCGCCAGCGGCACCGGCAAGGAGGTGCTCGCGCGGATGCTGCACCGGGCCAGCAAGCGCGCCGCCGGGGCCTTCGTCGCGATCAACTGCGCCGCGATCCCCGAAAATCTGCTCGAGGCCGAGCTGTTCGGTTATGAAAAGGGTGCCTTCACCGGGGCGATCAAGACCACCGAGGGCAAGATCGAACTGGCGCAGGGCGGCACGCTGTTCCTCGACGAGGTCGGCGACATCCCGTTGCCGCTCCAGGTCAAGCTGCTGCGTTTCCTGCAGGAGCGGGTGATCGAGCGGATCGGGAGCAGAAAGGCGATCGCGGTCGACACGCGCATCGTCTGCGCCACCCACCAGAATCTGGAAGCGATGATCGGCGAGGGCCGTTTCCGCGAGGATCTCTATTACCGCCTCGCCGAGATCGTCGTGCGCATCCCGCCATTGGCCGAGCGGCCCGGCGACGCGCTGCTGATCGCCCGCGCGCTGCTCCGCCGGCTGGCGCGCGAGATGAACTCGCCGGTCAAGGGCTTCGCCCCCGACGCGCTCGCCGCGATCGACGGCTGGCGCTGGCCGGGCAATGTCCGCGAGCTGGAGAACAAGCTCAAGCGCGCGGTGATCATGGCCGATGGCAAGCTGGTGACGGCCGACGACCTTGATCTGGCGCCCGAGCGCGAGGATGGCGGCTATCTGAACCTGAAAGCCGTCCGCGAGGTCGCCGACCGCACCGCGATCAGCCGCGCGCTGGCCCGCAGCGAAGGCAATATCTCGAGCGCGGCCAAGATGCTCGGGATCAGCCGGCCGACGCTTTACGATCTGCTCAAGCAATATGGGATGGAAGCATGATGGGGATGCCAGGCTGCTGACATGACGGGAAAAAGAGCCCACGCTCCCCCAATCGTCATTCCCGCGAAGGCGGGAATCCATGGAAGCGGCACGTCCGACAACACAGCGTCCCGTAACCGTGGATTCCCGCCTTCGCGGGAATGACGCGGATATGGGGTGTCCGTCCGCCGTCTCCGCTGTCCTTCCAGCAAGTGGCCATCCGCTCCTCTGTTCAAGCATCCCGCCACACGAGCGCTGCGCCAGCTTTCGCTGGAACGCCGCCGAGGCGACCGCTATCCCGCGCACATGACCGACCCCGACACGCTTCGCCGCATCGCAGACGCCCTCGAACGCCTCGCACCGCCACCCGCGCCGCATGCCGATCCGGCGGCGCATGCGGCCTATGTCTGGCGTGACCATGGGCTGGCGGCGGCACGGTCCTTTGCGCCTTTGCCGCTCGACCTGCTGACCGGGATCGACGCGCAAAAGGCCGCTCTCCTCGAAAATGCGCGGCGGCTGGCGCAGGGGGCGGCGGCGCATGATGTGCTGCTTTGGGGCGCGCGAGGTGCCGGCAAGTCGGCGCTGGTCAAAGCGGCGGTCGGGCATCTGCGCGCGGAGGGGCATGACATCGCCCTGATCGAGATTGCGGGCGAGAAGATCGAGGATCTGCCGCGCCTGTTCGCGCTGATCGCGGAAGTGCCGCGCGCCTTCCTGCTGTTCATCGACGATCTCGGCTTCGACGAGGAAGCCGGCGGGCAGGGTCCGCGTATCCTGCGCTCGATGCTGGAGGGCGGCGCCGAAGCGCGTCCGGCCAATGCGCGGTTGCACGTCACCGCCAATCGCCGCCATATCGTGCCGCGCGATTTGAAGGAGCAGGACAGCGCGATCAACCCGCGCGACGTGGTCGACGACAAGCTGGCGCTGGCCGATCGTTTCGGCCTGTCGCTGGGTTTCCATGTCTGCGATCAGGACGCCTATGTCGCGATGGTGAAGGGCTATGCCGATCGCTACGGGCTGGATTTCGAGCCGCTCGACGCGATTGCCTGGGCCACCCAGCGGGGCAGCCGCTCGGGCCGTGTCGCCTGGCAATATGTGGTCGAGCTGGCGGGCCGGGCCGGCAAGGCGCTCTGACGCCCGATCAGTTTCCGCCGCCGGGCAGCCGCACACGGATTTGAAGGCCGCCCAGATCCTCGCTCTCCTCGAGCGTGATCGACCCGCCGTAGATGCCGATCACATCGCGGACGATCGCGAGGCCGAGGCCGGTGCCCGGCTTGCCCGTATCGAGCCGAGCGCCGCGCTCGAACAGCTTGCCGCGCTCGGCCTCCGGAATGCCGGGGCCGTCATCCTCGATCAGGATTTCGACCTGCTCGGCCTTGCGGTTGCCGGGCAGGTCGCGGACCACGCGGCCGACCGTCACGAAGACCCGGCCCTGTCCATATTTGGCGGCATTCTCGATCAGATTGCCGAGGATCTCGTCGAGGTCCTGCCGCTCGACATGGACGATCGCTTCCTTGTCGCCGGCCAGATCGACGGTGACGTGACGATGCATCCGGTTGACCGCGCGCTCGACCGCCTTGAGCGAGGGCCAGACCTCCGCGCGCGCCTGGGCGTTGGCGCGGCGCCCCACGGCGCGGGCGCGGGCGAGATGATGATCGACCTGCCGCCGCATCATCGTCGTCGAGCGCACGACCGTCTCCGCCAGCTCGGGCGTGTTGGCGGTCGCTTCGTTCATCAGCACGGTCAGCGGGGTCTTCAGCGCATGGGCGAGGTTGCCGGCGTGGCGACGCGCCTCCTCGGCCTGCCGCTCATTATGCGCGAGCAGTTCGTTGAGCTCGTCGACGAGCGGCTGGACCTCGTTCGGAAAGCGCGCCTCGATCCGCGAACTGATGCCCGAACTGACCGAGGCGACCGCGCGGCGCAGGCTGCGCAGCGGCCACAGGCCATAGGTTGCCTGGAGCGCGGCAAGGATGATCAGGCCGAGCCCCAATATCGCAAAGGAGCGGACCAGCGTGCGGCGCAACACCGCGATCTGGTCGTCGAGCGCGGCGCGGCTGGCGGCGACCTCGAAGCGCCATTCGGTGTCCGAGCCGGGCAGGCGGATCTCGCGGTCGAGCACGCGAAGCGGCTCGCCATCGAATTCGTCGCTATTGTCGACGTGCAGCGCGCGGCCGTGATGCTTGGCGTCCTGGCGCAGCGCCCGGTCCCACAGCGAGCGCGAGCGGAAGGGCTCATGATCCGGCCCGGACACCTGCCAGTAGAGACCCGAATAGGGCTCGAGGAAGCGCTGGTCGCCGAGCGGCCGGTTGAAGCGGACCTCGCCGTCGGGGCCGATCTCCGCCGATCCGATCATCGCGTTCAGCACATATTCGAGCTGCCCGTCGAAATTGCGGGTGATCGCCTCGCTCAGCACGCGGTCGAGCGCGAAGCCGCCGCCGACGAGCAGGACGATGATCCACAGCGCCGCGATCGAGATCATGCGGCGGGTGAGCGAACCTGTCGAATGACGCCGCGGGCCGGTCTCGCGAGAGAGCCAGCCCTTGAGAGCGGCCGGCATCGCCTTAAGCGGGATCATCCAGCGAATAGCCGAGGCCACGGATGGTCGTGATCACGTCCTGGCCAAGCTTCTTGCGGATACGCGTGACGAACACCTCGATCGTGTTGGAGTCGCGGTCGAAATCCTGATCGTAGATATGCTCGATCAGCTCGGTGCGGCTGACGACCTTGCCCTTGTGGTGAAGCAGATAGCTGAGCAGCTTATATTCCTGCGCGGTCAGCTTCACCGGTTCGCCGGCCAGCGTGACCTTGCCGCTGCGCGTATCGAGGCGGACGTCGCCCGCCGTCAGTTCCGACGAAGCGTTGCCCGATGCACGGCGGATCAGCGCGCGGAGGCGCGCGATCAGCTCTTCGGTCTGGAAGGGCTTGGTCAGATAATCGTCGGCACCCGCGTCGAGCCCCGCGACCTTGTCGGACCAGCTGTCACGCGCAGTCAGCACCAGAACGGGCACATCGCGGCCCTCGCGGCGCCAGCGATCGAGCACGGTCAGCCCGTCGACTTCTGGCAGGCCGAGATCGAGGATGATCGCGTCATAGCTTTCGGTCGATCCCAGGAAATGCCCATCCTCGCCATCGGTGGCGAGGTCGATGGCATAGCCGGCACCTTCGAGCGTGGCGCGCAGCTGGCGGCCCAGATTCGGTTCATCCTCGACGATAAGGACGCGCATTGCTTCCCCTTTGCAGAACCCCGTCCGGGGTCGAGTTCATTGTCCGACGCGACCCAGTTCGCGACCGGTGCGGCCGTCCATGTCCATCCATATCACCGAACCGCCCCGCTGAAACTTGAAACGGTAGCGTCCGGTTCCCGGATCGAATTCGGAACCGATCATGCGGCCCTCGACCCGACCCTGGGCACGGGCACGCATTTCGGAATAGGGAAGATATTCGCCCGACTGCACCCCGGCGCGCAGGGCATCCTGTTCGGGCACGCGATTCCGGTCCGCTGAAGCGGGCGACGCGGCAACGAAAAGCAACGCCAGCGAGAGGGCGGCAACGGGGTTACGCATTGACATGGGGTATAGGCATAGGGTCATGGGCTTGAATAGGGCATGAATGTTCGTGCTTCGGCAGAAAGCCCACACCTGTTGCATCAGTAAGACACATGTCCGCTCCCATCCTATCCTATCAGAATCTCGGCGTCGTGCAGGGCAGCGGTTGGCTGTTCCGCGGTCTCGACATCAATATCGCCCCGCGCGACCGGCTGGCCCTGATCGGGCGCAACGGCGCGGGGAAGACGACCCTGCTCAAGCTCCTCGCCGGCAAGATCGATTCGGACGAAGGGCTGCGCACCGTCGTGCCCGGCACCCGCGTGATCATGCTCGAGCAGGAGCCGTCGATGGCGGGCCACGCCACGCTGCGCGATTTCGCGCTGGCCGGGGCCGATGCTCCGCCCGCCCATGAGGTGGAGGCAATCGCCAGCCAGATCGGGATCGACCTCGACCGGGAAGCTGCGACGGCGAGCGGCGGCGAACGGCGGCGCGCAGCGATCGCCCGCGCGCTGGCGCAGGAGCCCGAAATCCTGCTGCTCGACGAGCCGACCAACCATCTCGACCTCGCCGCGATCGAGTGGCTCGAATCCTGGCTCGGTCGCTTCAACGGCGCCTTCGTCGTGATCAGCCATGACCGCACCTTCCTGACCCGCCTCACCAGACAGACGCTGTGGTTGGATCGCGGTTCCATCCGGCGCAACGAGGTCGGCTTCGGCGGCTTCGAGGCCTGGACCGAGAAGGTCTATGAGGACGAGGCGCGCAATGCCGAGCGGCTCGACGCGCGGCTGAAGCTGGAGGAGCATTGGCTTCATCGCGGTGTCACCGCGCGGCGCAAGCGCAACCAGGGGCGTCTCGCCAAGCTGATCGAGATGCGCGCGGCGCGCAAGGCGATGATGGGGCCGCAGGGCACCGCCAGGCTGTCGATCGCCGCCGACGACGTGAAGACGAAGGTCGTGATCGACGCCGAGCATGTCACCAAGAGTTTCGGTGACCGGGCGATCATCCGCGACTTCACCTTCCGGGTGACGCGCGGCGACCGGATCGGCGTCGTCGGCGCCAACGGCGCGGGCAAGTCGACGCTGCTCAAGCTGCTGACCGGCGAACTGGCGCCCGACAGCGGCACCGTGAAGCTGTCCAAGACGCTCGACGGAATCGTCATCGATCAGCAGCGCAAGCTGATGGCACCTGACAAGCGCGTCCGCGACGTGCTCGCCGATGGCGGCGACTGGATCGAGGTCCAAGGCAACAAGAAGCATATCCACGGCTATCTCAAGGAGTTCCTGTTCGAGCCGTCGATGGCCGACGCCAAGGTGGGCACGCTCTCTGGCGGCGAGCGGTCGCGCGTCCTGCTGGCGCGCGAGTTCGCCCGCCCGTCCAACCTGTTGGTGCTCGACGAACCGACCAACGACCTCGACCTCGAGACGCTCGACCTGCTGCAGGAGGTGATCGCCGACTATGAGGGCACCGTTCTGATCGTCAGCCACGATCGCGACTTTCTCGACCGGACCGTGACCGTGACGCTAGGCCTCGACGGCAGCGGCAAGGTCGACATCGTCGCGGGCGGTTATGAAGATTGGGAGAAGCAGCGCGCGGCGGACGCAGCGGCGCGCAGCCGTCCAGCTGCCGCCAAGGCCGCTCCTCAGGCGCCAGCCGCGCCCAAGGCCAAGACCAAGCTCAGCTACAAGGACCAGCGCGAGCTGGACCTGCTGCCCGGCGAGATCGAAAAGCTCGAAGCCGCCATCGCCCGAGACGAGGCGGCGCTCGCCGATCCCGATCTCTATGCCAGCAACCCGGCCCGCTTCGACGCGCTGACCAAAGCGATCGATGCGGCGCGAGCGAAGAAGGAAGAGGCCGAGCTGCGCTGGCTCGAACTGGCGGAGATGGCCGAGCAGCTGGGCTGACGCCCAGCCGCTCTCCCCGGTTCAGGCACTGACCAGCGGTCGCATCAATTCGATGCGCACGCCGTCTGGATCGGCGCCGTGCATCAACTCGATCACCGGAGTGCGGACATGCGCCGCCTCGACGAAATGGCCGCCGCGCGCGGTGAGTTCGGCCGCCGTCTTTTCTGGTTCGTCGTCCCAGAAGGCGATGTGGGTCAGGCCGAAGCGGTTCAGCGGGCGGCGCGTCCGCTGTCCCTTGCTGCCCGGCTCGAACACCTTGAGCAGTTCGAGCGTATTGCCTTCGGCGTCGCGGATCATCTGGGCGCGCAGCTTGATGCCGGGCACCTCGTTGATTACGCCGAGCCAGTCGAATCCCTGATCGAGGACATAATCCTCGGCGCGCTCGAAACCGAGCGTGCGATAATAGGCGAGCGACACGTCGATATCTTCGACGCAGATCCCGCTGTGCGAGAAGCGCGCGGCGACGCCCGGCGCCTTCATCAGCTCGATCCGTACCCCGTCGGGGTCGGTGCAATAGAGCATCGTCGTGTCGTTCTCTGCATAATGGGCGCGGGTGCTTTCATGCACATGGCCGCCGGCCGCCGCGATGCGCGCCGCCGCCGCATCGATGTCGTCGACATAGAAGGATAGATGGACGAGCCCATAATCGAGCGTGGACCGGCGCTCGCGCGGGCCGGACGCCTCCGGCGCATGAAAATGCAGCAGCTCGATGACGGGGCCGTCGGGGTGGCGCAGCATGATCGCATGGAGCCGGACGCCGGGCAGCTCCATGGTCTTTTCCATGTCCGGGCCCTCGATCATCCCATGATCCTGATAGTCCGCGAAGCCGAGGCCCTCGCGGTAGAAGCGCACGGAGGCCTCCATGTCGCTGATGCAGATTCCGCGGTGTGACAGCTTGACCATCTCGTCCCCTCCTATGGGTTTTGTCGTTGGCCGGACCGTGCCGCATGGGCGCGCGGGCCGCATAGTCCGATTGGACGATGCCACGCATTTCCGCGCCCCATAGTCTTCACCCCGGATGCAGCCGGCGATGCGAAGACCGGCCAGGTTTGAGGAGAGCGGACGTCATGAAATTCTCGATCATCTATGAAGCGCAGATGGCGGATCCCTCGCCCGAGTCGGAAGTGCGCTGCTTCAACGAGATCGTCGAGCAGGTGCTGCTCGCCGAAGAGATGGGCTTCGACAATGTCTGGTGCGTCGAGCACACGGCGCTCACCCAATATGCCCATATGTCGGCGCCCGAGACGATGCTCGCCTATCTGGCCGGCAAGACCTCGCGCATCGGCATCGGCCATGGCGTCGTCTGTCTGCCGCCCGCGATGAACCACCCGGTGAAGGTGGCCGAGCGGATCGCGACGCTGGACATCCTGTCGGGCGGTCGTGTCCATTTCGGCATGGGCAAGGGCGGAACCCAGCAGGAAGCCGGCACCTTCGGCTATGATCTGACCGAACTGCAGCCGATGATCGACGAGTCGATGTATCTGATCCCCAAGATCATGACGCAGGACGAGATCGAGCACGACGGCAAGTACATCCAGATCCCGCGCCGTCCGATCCACCCGAAGCCACTGCAGAAGCCGCACCCGCCGCTTTATTATGCCTGCACGCGCGAAGCGACGCTCGAACTGGCCGGCCGTCGCGGCATCGGTGCGCTCGTTCTGGGATTCTCGGGGCCCGAGGAGATCGCCCGCAAGAATGCGGTCTATCGCGAGAATTTCCGCAACCGGAAGATCGAAGATCAGGTCGGCGTCGTGCCGACCGAGCATCTGGCCGCCTTCTGCGCCGCCTGCGTGCTCGACGATCGCGAGGAAGCCCGTCGCATCGGCCTGCGCGGTCAGCGCTTCTTCGCCGAGGCGATCGCCCACTGGTACCAAGGCGGTCCGAAGCCCTCGATCGACGACCTGTCTGCCGAGGAGCAGGAAGCCGCGCTCAGCAAGGGCAAGGAAGCCATCGTCACCTATCTGTCCGAAGAGAAGATCGAGATCGGGGACGAGCACACCAGCAACTATTCGGTCGCGCAGGATGCCTATGGCAATGCCGATGACTGCATCCGCTATGTGACGCGACTGCAGGATGCCGGTGCCGACGAAGTGCTGTTCCTGTTCCAGATGGGCACCATCCCGCACGAATCGATCCTCGAGACGATCCGCAACATCGGCACCAAGGTTATCCCGCACTTCCGCGATCAGCAGAAGACCGCGATCGCCGCGGAATGACCGGCTCCATGTTCGCGAACAAGGTCGCCATCGTCACCGGTGGCGGGTCGGGAATCGGTCGTGCCGCGTCCCGGCGTCTCGCGGCGGAGGGCGCATCGGTCGTCGTCGCCGACCTGAACGGGGAGAGCGCGGAAGCGACCGCCTCTCTCATCGTCCAGGCCGGCGGCAACGCCATCGCGATCAAGGCCGACATCTCCAGCGATGCCGATAACGAGGCGATGTTCGAGGCCGCCGAGCGTGCGTTCGGCGGGGTCGACCTGACCTTCCTCAATGCCGGCATGCTTCAGCCCTATATCCCGTTCGATCAGGTGACACCCGCGCTGTTCGATAAGATCATTGCGGTCAATCTGCGTGGGACCTTTCTGGGGCTGCAACTGGCGCTGGCACGGTCGCGGCCCGGCGGTGCCTGCGTCGTGACGGCGTCGGCCGCCGGCGTGATCGGCTTCTCGGAAGCCGCCGCCTATGCCACGTCGAAGCACGGCATGGTCGGGCTGGTCCGCTCGGCGGCACGGGCCTTCGCGGAGAAGAAGCTGCGCGTCAACGCGATCTGTCCGGGCATGGTGCTGACGCCCATGAACGGGCTCGAGCAGGACGATTCGATCCAGACGGAGCTTGCCGATCCGGACTATCGCGGCGGCCTGTCGGCGCAGCACATCGCCGAAGTGGCGCTGTTCCTTCTGTCGCGCAACGCTGCCGGGGTGAACGGGCAGGCGCAGCTGGTGGATGCGGCGCTGCTCTCGTCCTTCCCGCCGCTCGATCTCTAGGGATCAGCCGGCGGGGCGCGACAGGCTGGGCAGGCTCTGATGCACCAGCTGGACGAGCTGGCTCTGTCGCTTGACCCCGGTCTTGCCGAAGATCGACCGAAGATGGGCGCGCACGGTGTTGGCCGAAATGCCGAGCCGTGCCGCCACTTCGGCCGGAGCCAAGCCCTCCGCCAGATGCGCGGCGACGGCGGCTTCCCCTTGGGTCAGGCCCAGCAGATCGCGGATGGCCTCTGCCGAAATGCGCGGACCATGCGTCGGATCGGTCAGGAACAGCACCAGTGCAGGACCACCGCCGGCCGAGATGAAGTCCGGGGCGGGCGCCTGTCCTGCGACCAGCAGCAGATCGCCGGTGCCGGAGGGGCGCTCGATGCGGATCGTCATCGGCGCGCCGTCTTCGCCGCGCGCGAGGCGGTCTTGCAATTGCCGGCCGAGCGCTGCGTCGTCGAAGGTCAGGGCGCCGTTGCGCAGCGTGATCCCATCCTGCTCCGCCAAGATGGTCGAGGCCGGTGCGTTGAGACGCAACACCTTGCCCTTGCGATCGAGGATGATCAGGCCGACCGCCATCTGCGCGACCGCACCCGCATAGATGCGCTGCTCGGTCTCGCCGGAAGCGATCCGCTCGAACAGGGCGAGAGCGATGCGCAGGTGCGGGACGATCTTCTCCAGCTTGCAGCGGTCTTCCAGGGTGAAGCGCGGCTGGTCCGCCGCGCGCGTCAACCGCAGGCGCAGTTCGAGCCGGCTGGCCTCGCCGATATCCACGCCAAGGATTTCGTCGCTCGTATGCTCGACGAACTCGCGGAAGGCGCTCTTGCGGTCGAGCATCGTCGCCGAGACGAAGTCGCGGAAATGCTCGACCTTGCCGTCGGGCAGGCCGATGAAGGGATCGTCGGCGAACAGACGGCTGCTATAGTCGGCACCGACTCCCGGATCGGCATTGGGCGTCAGGATCATGCCCGGCTGCTCGGCCGATCGCGGCGTCAGGATCAGCGTGACCCAGGTCGCGCCCGACGCTTTCGACAGGCGGCCGAGAAAGGCCGCCCAGGGTTCTTCGTCCAGCAGGCTCGCGAACAGCGCGGCGAGCACGCCGGGCATGTCGTCATATTCTTCGGGCATCAGGTCCAGCATCAGGAGAGGGAATAGAATGATCGATCCAGCCTTGCAGCAAATGATTGATGCCATGGCCGCCAGCGGCTTCGCCTTGCCGGATCCGCTCGAGGCGAACGCCATGCGGGCGATGATGGACAATCCCATGCCGATGCCGCCCGTCGAAGTCGCCGAGGTCCGCGACGTCGAGGTCGACGGGGCGGCGGGCCCCTTGCCCGCGCGGCTCTATCATCCGAAACCGGGCGAGACGCTGCCGGTCGCGGTGCTGTTCCATGGCGGCGGCTGGGTCGTCGGGACGCTGGAAACGCATGACGCACTGGCGCGCAAGATCGCGCAGGAGGCAGGATGCGCGGTGCTGTCGGTCGGCTATCGTCTGGCGCCCGAACATCCCTTCCCCGCGCCGCTGCTCGATTGCGTCGCGGCGGTCGAAGGCCTGCCCGCGCGCGCCGCTAGCTTCGGCGTCGATCGCAGCCGCTATGCGGTGATCGGCGACAGCGCCGGGGGCAATCTCGCGGCGGCGACCGCGTTGTCGCTGCGCGGCAAGCCGCATGCCCCGCTGGCGCAGGTGCTGTTCTACCCGGTGATCGACAATGATTTCGACAATGGCTCCTACCGCGCCAACGCTGCGGGCGGCTTCCTGTCGAACGAGATGATGGTCTTCTTCTGGAACGCCTATGTCGGCGACGCGCAGCCGAGCGAACTGGCCGCACCGATCCGGGCGAAGGACCTGTCGGGCCTGCCGCCGGCCACGATCATCCTGGCCGCGAACGATCCGCTGCATGACGAAGGCTTCGCCTATGCGGTGCGGCTGCGCGAGGCGGGCGTGCCGACCGATCTCCACGATTTCTCGGGCGGCATTCATGGCTTTGCGAGCTTCTTCGGCCTGTCGCCGATCGCAGACCAGGCGGTGGCGCTCGGCGCGGCGGCGCTCAAGCGCGCCTTCGCCTGACCCGGCGCAGGACGGCGGACTCGCGTTCGCCGTCCTGTCAGGGCCTGGTCGTTCAGGCGGGCTCGTTGATCCCGATCGCATCGGCGGCGGCAAGCCATCCGAAGGTCATTGCCGGGCCGAGAGTCGCACCGGCGCCTGGATAGCTATAGCCCATCACCGAGGCGGCAAGATTGCCGACCGCGTAGAGGCCGGGAATGGCGCTGCCATCTTCGCGCAGCACATGGGCGCGGCCATCGGTGACGAGGCCGCCATTGGTGCCGATATCGCCCAGATAGAGCGGAATGGCATAGAAGGGGGCCTTCTCGACCGTGCCGAGCGACGGGTTGGGCGAAACGCGCGGATCGCCATAGAGCCGGTCATAGGTAGCGTCACCGCGCCCGAAATCCTCGTCGCGGCCCTGACCGACCATCGTGTTGAAGCGCTGGACGGTGGCCTTGAGCGTTGCCGGGTCGAGCTTCATCTTCTCGGCAAGTGCCTCGATGGTCGACGCCTTGACCAGAACCTGCTGCACATTTGCTGGGAGCATCGCATCGGGGAATCCCGGGATGACCGGACCGGCCGGATAGCGGGCGCGATAGCGGCTGTCGAAGACGAGCCAGCTGGGATCGGTACCGGCGCCGGGGCGGTGGCGGGCCATCATCGCCTCGCCGAAACGATGGTAGGACAGTGCCTCGTTCGCGTAGCGCTTGCCCGCCTGGTTGACGATGATCGAATAGGGCAGGGCGCGCTCGACGGTCGACAGGCGCGCGCGGTCCTCGCCGGGGATGCGGAAGACGGGCGCCCACCAGGCGGAGTCGAGATTGCGCGTCGCGGCTCCCAATTTCATCGCGGCGAACAGCGCATCGCCCTCATTGTTGACCTGCGACCCGCTCGCCTGCGGCTGATGCGCCCCGGGCAGATGCTCTTCGCGCAGCGCAGCGTTGCGCTCGAACCCGCCGGCGGCGAGGATGACGCCCCGACGCGCGGCGATGCGCAACTCGCGGCCTTCATGGCGCACGGTAGCGCCGACGACCTTGCCGCCCTCTTCGATCAGGCCGGTGAAGGGGCTCTTCAGCCAGAAGGTCGCCCCCGTCCGGTCGAGCGCCTTGCGGAGCTGAGCCATCAGCGCGGTGCCGAGGGTCAGGCGGCGGTCGCGCGGGCTACGCAGCCGCTGTGGGATATCGAGCCAGTAGCCGGCCATGACCTTCAGCGTGACGCCGAGCCAACCCTTGGGGCGGAACAACACGGTGTTGGTTTCCGACAGCTTCCAGTTGATCCGGCCCCACAGGCTGGCGGCGGGCGAGGCGCGCTGCATCGTGTCGAAGGTCGCGCGGTCCATCGTCCGCGCATCGATCTCGCCCGGCATCAAATGGGTGCGGAAGCCGTCGCGGCTGCCCTCGGTCTCCGGATAATAATCGGGATAGGGCAGGGCTGCATATTCGACGTCGGCCTCGCGCTCGATCCAGGCGAGCATGCGGTGGGCGTTATCGATGAAGGCGTGGATCTGCTCGTCCTTGACGTTCGGCGCGGTCAGCCGGCGGACATAACCGAAAGCTTCCTCGAGGTCGTCGGGGCGGCCGGCCGCTGCGGCGAGATGGCTTCCGGGGATCCAGATGCCGCCGCCCGAGGTCGCCGACGTGCCCCCCCAGAGATCACCCTTTTCGGTCACGAGGACGTCGGCACCCGCCTTGGCCGCGCGCAGAGCCGCCACCAGCGCGGCAGCGCCCGACCCGACCACCAGCAGATCCACTTCCCGATCGAACGCCATGTCCCCTCCCGTAATCGCTTATCGTGTAAAACTACACTATGCGAAGCTGATTGAACGTGTATCAACGCAAATCGACAGTTTCCAGTGGAATGATGCTGGAGTCTGCGTTGGGAGGGAGCAGTGACCGACGATATCCTCAGGCGGCTCGACCGGCTCGAGTCGATCGATGCGATCCGCCAGCTTGCCGCCAAATACAGCCTCGCGCTCGACATGCGCGACGCCGATGCCTGGGTCGGCCTCTTCCCGGAAGACGTCAAGGTCGGCGATGGCTCGACCGGCCGGGCTGCGCTCCGCGACTGGTTCGACCAGACGATGCGCCAGCAGTTCGACGGCACCTCGCACCATATCGGCGGGCACATCATCGAGTTCGACGGTCCCGATCATGCGCAGGGCGTCGTCTATTCCAAGAATGAGCATGAGACCGGCCCCGAATGGGTGATCATGCAGATGATCTATGTCGACCGCTACGAGCGGATCGGCGGGCGCTGGTATTTTCGCCGGCGGCTCCCGCTCTACTGGTACGCGACCGACCTCAACAAGCCGCCGATCGGCGCGCGCAAGATGCGCTGGCCAGGGCGCGAACCCTATGAGGGCGGCTATCACGACTATTTCCCGTCCTGGAAGGAGTTCTGGGCACGCAGCGGGCCGGCCGACAGACCCGTTGCCGAGCCCGCGCCGCTGGAGAAGTTCATCGCAACGATGCGCGGATCGGCCGCCGCGCCCAAGGTGAAGGTACGCTGATGCCCGGACTGTTCGATCCCGTGCGCCTGGGGGCGCTCGACCTGCGCAACCGTATCGTGATGGCGCCGATGACGCGCAGCCGCGCCGACGAGGCAGACTGCCCGACCGACCTGCATGTCGATTATTATGCGCAACGCGCCGACGCCGGCCTGATCGTCAGCGAGGGCATCCACCCGTCGATCGAGGGCAAGGGCTATCCCCGCACGCCGGGTATCTATGACGACGCGCAGCGCGTGGCCTGGAGCAAGGTGACCAGCGCGGTCCATGCGCGCGGCGGGTTGATCGTGGCCCAGTTGATGCACGTGGGCCGTATCGCGGCCGAGGCCAACCGTCCCGCCGGAACCGACATCATCGCCCCGTCCGCTATCCAGGCCAATGCAAAGCTGTGGACCGCCACCGGCATGTCGGGAACGATGGTTCCTCGCGCGCTTGAGACTTCTGAGATCCCTGGCGTGATCGAGGCTTATGCCTCGGCTGCGGCGCGGTCGATCGCAGCGGGGTTCGACGGGGTCGAACTCCACTGCACCTCGGGCTATCTGCCGGCCCAGTTCATGGCGACGGGCACCAATCGCCGGACAGACGGCTATGGTGGATCGGCCGCGAACCGGGTGCGCTTCGTCGTGGAAACGCTGGAGGCGCTGGCCGGGCGGATCGGCGCGGAGCGGGTCGGCTTTCGCATCTGCCCTGGCAACCCGTTCAACGATCTGCATGACGAGGACCCGGCAGAAACGCATGCCACGCTGCTCGATGCCATCGACGGGCTGGGGCTCGCCTACTGCCATCTGATCGCGATGGAAGTGCCGCAGGGGCTCGATCATCGGGCGCTGGCCGCCGCGCACTGGCGCGGCCCGCTCATCCTCAACGAGAGCATCGATCAGACGAAGGCCGAGGCACTGCTGGCGGAAGGGGCGGCCGACGCCATTTCCTTCGGGCGGCCCTTCATTGCGAATCCCGACTTGGTCGAGCGCTTCCGTAATGGTTATCCGCTCGCGGACTTCGATCCGATGCTGATCTACGCCAAGGGCGCGCGCGGCTACACCGACTATCCGACGTTCGAGGATCGTTGAAGCGATTGGCAAGCTGAGCAGTCGCAAGCTCTGCGCGTCTTCGGTTCAATATGCGAAGTCACCGATCGTGATCTTCGCGGCGTCGACATTCAGCAAAAGGACTGCGATATCAATAGAGGGCGTGTTGTTTCCAGACGTAGCGAACATATAAACGTCATTCCCTACCGTTATCGCTGCAACCAACCTTTCAAAATGATGATCGCTTACTAAATTTCTGGCGACTGCCAAGGCGTTTTGGGCATCTGATGCTTGGCCAGCGTAGATGTGATTAGGCTTTGCGAGGTCGAAGAGATCTTCGCCATGGGTAAAGTCTGTCAAGATATCGGTGCGATAAGCATCAGGGCCGGTGGTGGCGACGAATTGATTGGGAAAAAGGTCAAAGGAGAAGATGTCCTTTCCTTCTCCTCCGGTCATAATGTCGAACCCGGCGCCGCCAATAAGGACATCGTCGCCCTTGTCGCCCATGAGGATATCGTTACCCTCGTCGCCTTCGAGGCGGTCGTTACCCTGCCCGCCGCGCACGAAATCATTGCCCTCACCCGCCCTGATCGTATCGTTGCCGAGATTGCCATTGATGGTATCGTTGCCCGGCTTCCCCGGTGGCGCATTCGTGCCATCGCCGAAAATGTAATCGTTGCCGGCGCCGCCGTAGATCCGATCCGATCCGTCGCCGCCGGATAGGCGGTCGTTTCCTGCGTTACCCTGTATGTAGTCATTGCCCTCATCGCCGGACAGGGTGTCATCGCCATCGGGTCCGCCATTGGGGGACTGGCCATAGACATGGTCGTTGCCGGAACCGCCGCCGATATTATCGGCGTTGGCGCCACCCATGACGACGTCGTGCCCCCTGTTGCCGAAGAAGGTATCGTTTCCAGATCCGCCAATGACGGTATCGTTGCCGTCGAACAGGGGGTGGGGCCCGCTTCTATCGGCCGTAAACCAAGCAATCAGGGCTGCGACGTCGAGTTGAAGGTCAGCGATGTCATAGGTCGGCGTGCCTCCCTGCATGCCATGGATTTCGGTGATGATTCCCTGAGTCGGGAGGCCGTCACTGCCGTAGCGGAGGCCAGTGCCCTGGACCGTCAGCACATAGCCGTTGTTGTGGGCGTCGAGCGTGAAGCTCGCCGAAGTTCTGTCCGACAGCGTCGCAATGTCGAAATTTATCAGGCTTAGCGGGTCGAGGAAAACCGAAAACCGATAATCTTCGGGGTAAATGGTTGTAACTCGGGCCATCAAGCTCTCCTCAAGCTAAGCTGGCCTTAGAGGGACGCACCGGGCTGCGCACGCGGTACCATATCCGTAATGGACTGAACGGACGACCGGCGGCAGAATTAGATCACGAGGAAACAAGCGCCTTTGAACATGTGATCCTGCCGGCCGATTGAGCGTTAGCACATGATCACCGGCTGCTCGATCGCGCAGAAGGTGTGGACGAGCAACGGATGGACGAGAAACTCCGGATATTCGGGGTCGAACCAGCGCTCGACATGCGCCCAATGTGCGGGATGCATCATGTAAGGCCCTTCGAGCCCCGCCCGGTCGGCATATTCCTGTTCCCAGACATGCGTCCATTCATGGAGGCCCGACGCCTCATCTGCGGCGGCGACCTGCCAGCGGCGGATCGACGAGATCGCCTTGGGCATCGAGGAGGTCTGTTGTCCGAACTGGTCGAGCCTTTCGGGCGTAGGGTTTACCGAAGCGCGGAACAGGGCAACGCGGTAAAGTCCGCCGCCCTCGGTGGGACCGCCGACCTTGCCATTGGCATAGGATACGATGTCCGCATGGGTGGTGACGCTCGGGTCGGCCAGCAGCCGGGCGGCATGGGCCCAGGCGTCGCTGGCCAAGGCCGCCTCGCAGGCCGCGCGGCCGGCGAAGCTTCCGCGCCAGATCGCATCGCCGCCATTGTAGACGCCGGGAAGGGTGGGGGCGAACAGGATCGAGGCGCTGTCGAGCGCCGCGCTCGCCTCCGCGATCGTGCGCATCGCTTCGTCGCGGTGCTCGGTGGCGAAGGTCGGGATGATCAGATGATTATACATTGGCGAGCGCCTCCAGCGACTCGGCGGGCGCATAGGTGCCGCGCTTCCGCGACAGGATGAACTGCGGCGCGGTCTCGTTCCACCAGCGATAGACCGCCTCGTCGCCGCGCGCCTGATGCTTGGCGCCCCAGACGCTGCCGGCATGGTCGGCCTGCCAGATCAGCAAAAGCCGGTTGGGCGCATCGTCCAGCCACATCGCCGGCTCGACCATCTTGTGGACGAGCGTGAGGCCGCGCGCCTCGTTCCCCGGCGCGTAGTCCGCCATATAGGCGTTGAGGAAAGCCTCGCCCATTCCGGGCCTAGTTTCGATCTCGTCGACGATCCAGATCATGACAGCGCCTCATTGACCGCCAGAAGGATCTTGCCCCGGACATGGCCGTCCTGGACGCGGCGGTGCGCTTCGCCCGCCTGCGCGAGCGGCAGGATCTCGATCGCGGGGGCCTTGATCTTCCCGGCGCCCAGCGCCTCGACGAGCGCGTTCAGCTGGCGCTCCTGCCGGGCGAAATTGGCGATGGTCGGAACGATCGATACGCCCAGTTCCGCGGCGCGCTCCGGATCGGGCATGGGCTCGTCCGCGATCAGCGTGCCGATTGGTGCGACGATACCGCCCCGGCGCACCATCTCGATCGAGTCGAGCAGCGTGCCCTGGCCGACCGTGTCGACGACGAGGTCGACCCCGTCGGGCGCCCAGGCCGCAACCTGCGCACGGACATCGCCTTGGCGATAGTCGATTGCCAGATCGGCGCCGAGGCTGTGCACATAATCGAGATTGGCGGGGCCGCAGGTCGCCGCGACCTTGGCGCCTGCCATTTTCGCCAGCTGAACCGCGAAGCCGCCAGTGCCGCCAGCGCCGCCGTTAACGAGGACATGCTGGCCCGCCTTGGTGCCGCCGACGTCGAACACCGCTTCCCATGCGGTGATCGCTGCGGTCGGGATCGACGCGGCGTCGCGCAGCGAGACATGGTCGGGCAGTTTCACGACGCGCTCGCGGTCGGACAGGACATATTCGGCGTAGGAGCCGCGCTCGCCCTTGCCTTGGTTCGATGCGGTGACGACCCGGTCGCCGACCACAAGGCCGGTGACGCCCTCGCCCACCTCGGCGACGAGGCCGGCGGCGTCGAAGCCGACGACGAAGGGAAAGACATATTGGAAATAGAGCTGGAGCCAGCCTTCGCGTGCCTTCCAGTCGGCGGGGTTCACCCCGGCATAGGCGACCTGTACGACCACCTGGCCGGGGCCGGCACTGGGACGTTCGATCTGCGCGATTTCAAGAACCTCGGGCCCGCCGAATCGATTGAGGACCATTGCTTCCATCATTTCACCGGACATCGTCCGCACCCCTCCATATCATCTATTTCGCATCATTGTGCCGTCTGGAAAACGCAAATGCAAAGTCAAACTGCCATAGAGTTACATGATGCGTCGTATAGTCTTGCGATTGCCGGTGGGTCGCGTTAGCCATCGAGTCGAGCCACAAGATGAGCCGATGGAGGGGTTGGTGTACGATTTCACGGGCAAGACCGTGCTGGTCACGGGTGGTGGCGTCGGCATCGGCCGCGCGGCTGCCGAGGCGTTTCGTGACGCAGGTGCACGGGTAGCGATCATCGAAATCGACGAGACGCGCGCGTCCGATGCAAGAGATGCTCTCGGTCCGGATGCCCTCGTCGTGGTCGGAGACGTGACCGATCCGGCCGCGGTGGCCGATCTTGCACAGCAGGTCGATGCGGCGTTCGGCGGGCTCGATGTCCTCGTCAATAATGTCGGCGACTTCCTGATGCTGGCCAAGCCGTTCGACCAGCTGACCGACGAGGAGGTCGGCCGGCTCTACATGACCAATCTCGGTCAGGTCTTCTCGGTCACCAAGGCGATGATCCCGCTGCTGCGCAAGAAGGGCGCGGGCAGCAGCATCGTCTGCGTGTCCTCTATTGAGGGCTTCCGCGGCATTCCGAACTGCGCGGTCTATGCGGCCTGCAAGGCCGGGCTGACCGGCTTCGCCAAGAGCTTGGCGCTGGAACTCGGCCCGGAGGGTATCCGCATCAATCTCATCGCCCCGGAGACGACCGATACCCCGCAGGTGCCGGTGTCGCTGATGATCCCCGAGGAGCATCGTGAGCACATCCCGCGCTGGATCCCGCTCGGCCGCTTCGGCACGCCGCAGGACATGGCGTCTGGCATCCTGTTCCTCGCCAGCCCGCATGCGGCCTGGATCACCGGCACCGCGCTCCACATCGACGGGGGCGCCCTTGCGGCCGCCGGCTGGTATCGCGATCCGCGCGGCGTCTGGACCAACGTGCCCGTTCTGTCGGGCAACGGCCTCAATTTCTGATCTGCCCCAATTTCTGATCCGAAGGAAAAGCATATGAAGATCATCGTCGTCGGCGGTGCCGGCATGATCGGCGGGCGCGCCGCGCTCCACCTCAAAGCGAAGGGCCATGACGTTACCATCGCGGGTCGCAATCCGCCTGCGCCCGGCACGCCGCTGGGCGACCTGCCCTTCCTGCGCGTCGATTACGTCAACATGGACTTCGACCGCGAGGCGCTCGGCCAGTTCGATGCGCTCGTCTTCGCGGCCGGCAACGACGTCCGTCACCAGCCCGAGGGCGTGGGTGACCAGCATTGGCACGACGCCAACTCGGTCGGCGTGCCGCGCTTCTTCGAGGCGGCGAAGAAGGCCGGGATCAAGCGTGCGGTCAATGTCGGCAGCTTCTACCCGCAGGCGGCACCCCACCTCGTCGAGACCAATGCCTATGTGAAGTCGCGCAAGGTTTCGGACGAAGGCGTAGCGGCGCTTGCCGACGACAGCTTCGTCGCGATGAGCATCAACGCGCCCTTCGTCGTCGGCGCGGTTCCGGGCCTCGTCATCCCGATGTTCGCGGCCTACACCCAATATGCCGAAGGCAAATTCGCGCCGATGCCCGAATTCGCGCCTCCGGGCGGCACCAATTTCATCTCGACCCAGTCGCTCGCTGAGGCGATCGAGGGCGGGCTGGAGCGCGGCGAGCCGGGCGGCTCCTATCTGGTCGGCGACGAGAATCTGTCCTTCCAGGACTATTTCGGCGCTTTCTTCGAGGGCGTAGGCCGCGAGAAGCCCCCGGTGCGCGACGAAGAGCATCCGATGCTGCCCGATGGCGCCATCTTCTTCGGGCGTGGCAACAGCCTGTTCTACGACACCGATCCCAAGGTGGCGGAGCTTCTGGGCTATCGCCGCAACGACATCGTCCCGGCGATCCGCGAGATCGTCGCTCAGTATCGGAGCTGATCGCATGGCCGGCGCGCTGGAGGGGAAGGTCGCGATCGTCACGGGCGGTGCCGATGGCATTGGCCGGGGCGTGGTCGAGCGGTTTCGGGCCGATGGCGCGCAGATTTTGCTCGCCGACTTCGACGTCGAGGGAGGGCGTAAGGCCGCCGAGGAAACGGGGGCCCATTTCGTCGCCTGCGACGTGATGCAGAAGGATCAGGTCGAGGCGATGGTGGCCGAAGCCATCGCCCGCTTCGGCACGGTCGACATCCTTATCAACAATGCCTGGGGCGGCACGCAACTTGGGCGGATCGAGAACAAGAGCGATGCGGCGATCCAGCATGGCCTGACCATGGCCTTGATGGCTGCGAAATGGGCAATGCAGGCCGTGTTCCCCGTGATGAAGGCGAAGCGTTGGGGGCGGATCGTCAGCATCGCGTCGCTCAACGGAGTCAACGCGCATATCGGGTCGGCCGAATATAATGTCGGCAAGGAAGCGCTACGCGCCTTCACCCGCACCGCCGCGCGCGAATGGGCGGGGCACGGCATCACTTGCAACATCGTCTGCCCGGCGAGCATCAGCGCCGCCTATCGCAAGTTCCGGGACATGAACCCCGAGACCGCCGCGATCATGGCCGCGCAGAATCCGATGGGCCGCATGGGCGATCCGGTCGAGGATATCGCGCCGGTCATCGCCTTCCTGTCGAGCGAGGACAGCCGCTATCTGACCGGCAACACGCTGTTCCTCGACGGTGGATCGCACATCAACGGGGTCGCCTGGGCACCGGAGCTTCCCGAGGACGCTTGATTCCCGATCAAAGCACGGGAAGATGGGTCGCGTGGACACCAAATCAGACTCTCCCCCCGCCCGCCCGGCAGGACGCCCGCGTCGCCTGACCCTCGATCGCCTGCTCGACACGGCGATCGAGATGGGCCTGCCCGATCTCAACATGAAGGAACTGGCCGCCAATCTCGGTGTCGGAATCGCGACCCTCTATCGTTATGTCGACAATCGTGAGGCGCTGATCCGCCTGGCCGTGGGGCGCCAGGCGATCCGGGCGCTGCCGATCGACCGGGGGCAGCCCTGGCGCGAACTTGTGATGGATCATGCCACGTCGTTGTTCAGTTCGGTGGGGCAACAACCGTCGCTGGTCATCGAATTCGTCGAGGCCCGCTGGGGGATCGAAGTCGAGCTCGAGTCGGTCGATGGCTTTCTGGGCGCACTGAAGGCCCGAGGTTTCACCGCGCGCGAGGCGATGGACCTGTATCGCGCCATGGCGAAGATCGTCCTTGGCGCGGCTGTGGCCGCGGGGCATTTCGCCGCGCTGGCCACGCGGGGCACGAACCAAGCGCGCGAGTTGAAGAGCGCGCTGGAAAGCTGGGATGAGGAGGAACTGCCCCACCTCCGTGCTGCGGCGGACGATTATGCCGACGAGGCAGCCGCCGCGGCATGGAAGCCGATCCTCGAAGCTGTGATGGAGCAGATGGCAGGCCATCATCCCTGACACGGCACCTTCGATCAGGTTGCCGTCCCGTCGATATTATGATAATTCGGTTCCGTAAATCGGAGCCGACTTGATGGATATGGAAACGACGATCGAACCCGACGAGCGGCGGACCGCCTTTGGTCGGCGTCCCTCCCGCGTGCCGGTCGAACGCGATAAGGACGGTACCTGGCACATCCGCAGCTTCGCTGCCGCGCGGAAACTGCTCCGCAGCGACGCGACCAAGCAGGCCGGGTTCAAGGCAGAGTTGCTCGAGCGCCTGCCCGAGAAGGGCAAGGTCCCGATCCTGTTCCTCGAAGGCAAGACCCATCGGGAGCAGCGTCGGCTCACCGCCCCCTTCTTCACCCCACGAGCGGTCGACAGCCGCTATCGCGAATTGATGAATGACCTAGCCGACAAGGTGATCGGCGACTTCCGTCGAGCGGGGCGGGGCGAGCTCAGCACGATGGGCATGGAAATGGCGGTCGGCGTCGCCGCCCAGGTCGTCGGCCTGACCGATAGCCGCAAGCCCGGTCTCGACAAGCGGATCAACGCCTTCTTCGCCGATGGTCTCGAAAATGCAGAGGGCGCGCTGCGCAAGGCCTGGCAGGCGCTGGTCGCGCAATATCGTCTGATGCGCTTCTACTGGTACGACGTCCGGCCGAGCGCGAAAGTGCGCCGGGCGGCACCGCGCGAGGACGTGATCTCGCACCTGCTGGCGGAGGGCTATAAGGACACCGAGATCCTGACCGAGTGCATCACCTATGGCGCTGCCGGCATGGTGACCACGCGCGAGTTCATTACCGTCTGCTCCTGGCATCTCCTCGATAACCCGAAGCTGCGCGACCATTATCTCGCTGCCGACGAAGAGGCGCGTTACGCGCTGCTCGAAGAATTGCTGCGGCTCGAACCGGTGGTCGGCACCATCTTCCGGCGGACGACCTGCCCTGTGTCGGTGGGCGAGTCCGAGATACCCCAGGGGGCGCTGGTCGCGGTCGACGTGCGTGCGGTCAATGCGGATCCCGCCGTCAGTGGCGAAAAGCCGCTCGCCGCCCAGCCCGGCCGCTGTCCCACTGATCGCGCGGGCGGGCCGGTGCTGAGCTTCGGCGACGGGCATCATCGCTGCCCCGGCTCCTTCCTCGCGATCCAGGAAACCGACATCTTCCTGCTGCGCCTCCTCGCCATACCGGGGCTGCGCTTCGAGAAGGTGCCGGACGTGACCTGGAACGACCTCGTGACCGGCTATGAGCTGCGCAACGCCTGGCTCGTCTGCGATCAGGGCCCGGCAACGACCTCGGACGGACCCTCGGTAAGCGCAACGGTGTAGACCCGCCGCGCGACGCGCCAACCGGCGGGCGTTCGGACCAGATCGTCGGCATATTGGCCCCACATCGAATAGAGCGCGCCGTCCCAACGTCCTCGTCCGCGATGGACCGCATAATAATGGACCTTGGCGGTCGCCCGGTCGCCGTCGACCGCGATGCGGAAGTTCAGCACATTGTGGTGGGTGGCGCCACAACTGGAATCGGGGCCCAGATTTGCATGCATCGACGCGATCAGGCTCGCGCGGTTCGGGCTGATCACGCCAGGCCCCAGCGCCTGCGTATAATCGCCGACGCAGTCTTCCTGGAAGACCTCGTCCATCCGGTCGAAATCCTTGGCGTCGACGATCTCGCAATAGCGGATGTAGACCTGCTGGATCGCATCCTTGTCGATCAGTTCAGACAGCGACATTCTTCTCTCCCTTCACGAAGGCTTTTGCGCAATTTATCCGCGCCCTGGCCAGCGTCGAGACGGTGAGGGATCATCTGATGCCCCGTTATGCGTCGCTGATTGATCCTGGTGGCTGCGCATGGTGGGCGGCTTCCTTGTTCCCTCGGCGGGCTCCCGATAGCTTCGCTGCACCATCATAGGCCGGCGCGCGGAGGGCGTGACCGGATCGGTGACCAACCGACATTCACATTGGAGAGGAAGAGGCCATGGCCGACATGCTGATCAAGAACGGCACCATCGTCGACGGCACCGGCGCCGAACGCCGCCCCGGCGACGTGCGCATCCAAGGCGACCGTATCGTCGAGATCGGACAGGATCTGACGCCGCGCGACGGCGAAGAGCAGTTCGACGCCACGGGCTGCATCGTCTCGCCCGGCTTCATCGAGGCGCACACCCATTATGACGCGACCATGTGGTGGCAGGCGGACCTCGATCCGCTGCCCGGCATCGGCGCGACCACGATCATCACCGGCAATTGCGGCTTCACCGCTGCGCCCATGTCCGACGACAAGGCCGCGCAGCTGGAGATGGTGAAGATCTTCTCCTTCTTCGAGGATATCCCGCTCGAGCCCTTCCTCAAGCATGTGCCGTGGGACTGGCGGACCTGGTCGGAATATAAGGCGTCGGTCAAGGAGAAGATCCGCCTCCCGCTCAATAACGCGGCTTATGTCGGCCATATCGCGATCCGCATGGCGGCGATGGGGCTCGATGCGTGGAAGCGCCCGGCCACGGCCGAAGAGCGCAAGGTGATGGCCTCGATGCTCGACGATGCGCTGGCGAACGGCGCGCTCGGCCTCTCGACCAACCTGCTCGACCATGACGGCGAAAACCGGCCGATTCCGACGCTCGTCGCCGACGATGAAGAGTTTTCGGCGCTGTTCGACGTGCTCGATCGCTATCCGAACTCGACCTTCCAGTGCATCATCGACGTCGCGCTGATGCGCGACACCGGCCCGGCCCAGACCGATCGCATGGCGAAGCTGCTCAAGGGCCGCAATCTGCGTACCCAGCTGACCGGGGCGATCCCGACCGTGGCCTATCAGAAATATCTGCTGCAGCCGATGCGCGAGCGCGTCGAGCAGATGCGGAAGGACGGCATCGACGTATGGCCGGGCTATGCCCATGTCCCGCTGACCGGCCAACTCAGCCTCTACAAGTCGCTGATCTTCGCCCAGTCGAACGACTATGTCTGGCACGAGGTCGTGCTGGCTGACGGCGCCGAGGCCAAGGAAAAGCTGCTGCGCGATCCGGAATGGCGTGCCCGTGCCCGCGAGAGCTGGGACACGCAATGTTACCCGCAGTCGCCGATGAACAATCCCGGCATGCTGCTGCTGACGAAGCTCGGCTCTGACAACGGCGCCGGTCCCTTCTGCACGCTCCTCGAATATGCCGAGGAACTGGGCCTGCACCGGTCTGACGCGATGGCCGAATGGCTGCTGCGCAACGGCGTCCTCTCGACGGTGCGCATGGCGCCGTTCGACATGGACGACGAAGTGGTGGTCGACATGATCCGCGACCCGAAGACCGTCGGTAACATCACCGACTCGGGCGCGCATCTCCAGATGCTCTGCGGCGGTGGCGAGAACCTCGTCTACCTGACCAAATATGTCCGCGACCAGAAGGCGATCAGCCTTGAGGAAGCGGTGCATTCGATGACCGGCAAGCTCGCCAACCATTTCCACCTCACCGACATCGGCGAGGTGAAGACCGGCAAGCGCGCCGATCTGGTCGTGTTCGATTTCGCCGAGATCGAGCAGCACGACATGGAGAAGGTCTATGACGTCACCGACGGCAAGGGCGGCATCACCTGGCGTTATACCCGCAAGCCCGCCCCGATGAAGCTGACGCTGGTCAATGGCGAGGCCACTTTCCGCGACGGCGCCTACACAGGTGCCAAGCCGGGCGCCTTCCTCGAGCCGGCCGCGGCCCTCGAGCCGACGGCGATCGCCGCAGAGTGACAGTAGGAGTGGAGTTTCCCCAATGACCAATATGCTTATTCGTGGCGGCAAGGTGATCGACGGTACCGGCGCCAAGGCTTTCGATGCGGACGTCCGCATCGAAGGCAGCCGGATCGTCGAAGTCGGCGCCGGTCTCGCGCCGCGCGCTGGCGAAGAGACGTTCGATGCGTCGGGCTGCTATGTCACGCCGGGCTTCATCGAAAGCCACACCCATTATGATGCGACGATGTGGTGGCAGCCCGATCTCGATCCGCTGCCCGGCAATGGTGCGACGACGGTCATCCTCGGCAATTGCGGCTTCACCGCCGCTCCGCTGTCGAAGGAGAAGGCGGCGCAGATGGAGATGATCAAGATCTTCTCCTTCTTCGAGGACATTCCCCTCAAGCCCTTCCTGCAGCATGTGCCGTGGGATTGGGAGACCTGGTCCGAATATAAAGCCTCGATGGCGCGCAACGTCACCGTGCCGACCAACTATTCGGCTTTCGTCGGGCACATCGCGCTGCGTCTCGCCGCCATGGGTGTCGAGGCCTGGGAACGTGCCGCGACCGCCGACGAGATCGCCCGCATGGCCGAACTGCTCGAGGACGCCCTGGCGGCCGGCGCGCTCGGCATGTCGGACAATCTGCACGACCATGACGGCGATGACCGCGCGATTCCGACCCTGCTGGCCGACGATGCCGAATTCGAGGCGCTGTTTTCGGTGATGCAGCGTTATCCGGGCACGACCTATCAGTGCATCATCGACACCTTCATGCGGAAGACGGGCCCGGCCAGCCTGGAACGTCTCGGTCGCCTGACCAAGGGCCGTGGGATCCGCATGCAGATCGCCGGTGCGGTGCCCACGCTGGAGTTCCAGAAGGACATATTGCCGAAGCTGCAGGAGACGCTCGGCCGCCTGCGCGCCGAGGGCGCCGACATTTGGCCGGGCTACGCCCATGTCTCGCCGACCAGCACGCTCAGCCTGATCAAGTCGCTGATCTTTGCCCAGTCGAACGATTATGTCTGGCACGAGGTCGTGCTGGCCGAGACGCATGAGGAAAAGGCTCGCCTGCTCGCCGACGCGGACTGGCGCGCCCGTGCCCGTGAAAGCTGGGACAGCAAGGCCTGGCCGCACTCGCCGATGAACAACCCGCAGGATCTCTACCTGCTCGACAGCGAGAATGGCACGGGGCCGGTCGGCATCACGCTCAAGGACTTCGCGGACAGCCGCGGCCTCCATCGCTCGGACGCTATGGCGCAATGGATCCTCGAAAACGGGACCCGCTCCACCGTCCACATGGCGCCGTTCCCGAAGGACGAGGGCCTGACCGTCGAGCTGATGAACGACCCGCGTTCGGTCGGCAACATCTCCGATGCCGGTGCGCATCTGCAGATGCTGTGCGGCGGCGGCGAGAATATCCTGCTCCTCACCAAATATGTGAAGAACGGGATGATCTCGCTCGAACAGGCGATCCACATCAAGACCGGCAAGCTGGCCAATTTCTTCGGCCTGCACGATACCGGCGAGATCAAGGCCGGCCGTCGTGCCGACGTCGTGGTCTTCAACCTCGACGAGATCGCCTATCGCGACATGGAAAAGCGCTTCGACGTGCCGGATGGCGACGGCGGCACCACCTGGCGCTTCACCCGCCAGGCCGCACCGATGCGCCTGACGCTCGTGAACGGCGTCAAAACCTTCGCCGATGGCCAATATACCGGCAACCGTCCTGGCACCTACCTGGCGCCAACCGAGGCCGCTGCCGAACAGCGGGCGCTCGAAGCGGCCGAATAACCATCTGCCACACTCGGATCCGGGAGCGGGGCGATGCCTCGCTCCCTTTTTTTGTCTGCCATTCCGGCAAGCGCGCTCGCAAACAGGCGTAGCAAAGGAAAGGGCGCCGCCGGTTGCCCGGCGACGCCCTTCCTGACGAAAATCGGTTCGACGCTTATTCGGCGGCGGTGGCCATCGCATGGTCGTCATTGGCGCCGCGAGGATCCTCGCTGACAGCCGTCGTCCAGGCCCACTCGCCCGGGGGCGGCGGGTTGGTGATGCCATATTCCTCGCGGATGTCCTGCACCTGCCAGTCGAGATAGTCGCGGAAGGGGATCAGGAAGAGCGGGTGCTTCCAGGCGCGGCCCTGGGCGGCGCCGATATCCTCGGCGTCGAGTTCGACCTTGAACGCCTCCGGATAGAAGAGGCCGCTCTTCATGGTCGTCTTCGCCTTCAGATAGGTGCTGACCCGGTTGAAGAAGGCGGCGAGCTCCGGCTTGAAATATTTGTAGAGCGCGCGGGAGTTGGCGGCGAGCAGCGCGACTTCACCGGCATGGTTCGTCTCGAACCCGGTGATCATATGCTCGATGTCGTGGGTGTGGGTCCGCTCCTTCATGTAGAAATCGAAGTCGGTCTTGATTTCCATGCCCTGATAGAAGTGGTCCATATTATAGCCGCTGTTGACCACAAAATCGTGGATCACGGCGCGCAGCGTGCCGGGCTTCGGATCCTTGAGCTCGTCCATGGTGAACAGCGAGATCTTGCGCCCTTCGAGCCAGGCCTTGAACTCGGGCAGGCGGGCCTTTTCTTCTTCGAACAGCTGGAAGATGCGGGGCCAGTCCTCGAGCTCCATCAGGATCTTGACGACGTTGGGGATGAAAGCGGTGTTGGGCAGCTCGGGGCCGTTCCGGCGCAGCATTTCCTGCGCGATCAGCGAGCGGAGCTCGGCATGGTTGAGATAGGGCGACGAACTGATCAGCGTCGAGCTCTGAGTCGTGATGTTCGCGCCGGTACCGTTGTAATAGGCGAAGTCGGCGTCGCTCACTTTCGCTGCGATATTGTCTTCCATGTCCGCTCTCCTGCTTGAGCCCTCGCGGGGCAGCCTCTCCGATGGCGTAAAGCTATTTCGGAACCTATTTCACTTATGTCGATGCGGCAAGGGAAATGCGCTGGGAAGATGGCGGTTCGAGACGATTGTCCTTAGCTTTTGCGTAGAAGAGAGGCCGATTCGGAGCGAATGATGGAAAATGAACGCGAAGCGATCCGCAATCAGTTGGCGCGATTCGCACGGATCCTCGACTCGCGGGCGTGGGACTCGGTGGGCGAGGTGTTCGCTGACGAGGTGTTCTTCCATTATGGCGACGGTCGCGAACAGGCCGGGATCGATGCCATGCGGGAACAGTTCCGCGCCTTTCTGGACGGATGCGGCCCGTCGCAGCACCTGCTCGGCAGCATAGCGATCGAGGCCGACGATGACGGCTATCTAAGCCGTGCCTATGTGCAGGCGCGGCATCAGGGGCGCGGCGACCGGGCCGACCGGATCTTCGATACGCACGGCGACTATGTCGACCGCTGGCGCAAGCTGGATGGCATATGGAAGATTGTCCGCCGGGACGTTAGCTGGTCGATGCACATCGGCGACCCCAGCGTCCTGGGCCCCGGCGCCTGATACGCGCCCGGCGTCGAAAGGATCTGGCGTTCCTCAGGGACGGATCGAGGCACCGCCATCGACCGCGAGCACCTGACCGTTGATCCACTCGCCGTCGGGCGAGAAGAGCATCGCCACCATCGCGGCGATGTCCTCGCTTTCGCCCAGCCGCCAGTGCCGATGCGCGGCGAGGACCTGCTGTTGGAACTCGACCGGCATGTTCTGCTTGATCTGTGCGGTCATGACCATGCCGGGCGCGATTGCATTGGCGCGGACACCCTCCTTGCCCCAGCGGCTGGCTATGTGGCGGACCAATGCGTTCACCGCCGCCTTCGTCATCGCATAAGCGACGCGTTCCGGCTCTCCCATATGGGCTGCGGAGGATGAGGTGACCACGAAGGCGCCCCTGTTGGCGACGAGATGGGGGAGGGCGTGTCGCGCGCACGACAGCACGCCCCGCATGTTGACCGCCACGGTCGCATCGAATGTCTCGAGCGAGATGCTGACCGCGTCTCCATCCTCGCGGATCGCCTTCATGTTCGCGGCATTGGCGTGCATGAAATCGAGACGGCCGAAATGCTCGACGGCCTTCGCCACCAGGGCGGCAACCGAGGCATCGTCGCCTTGGTCATAGGCCATGCCGATCACGTTCAGTCCGTCAGCCGCCATAGCTTCGGCATCGGCGCGCGCGCCATCTCCGTTCAGGTCGCCCAGCAAGACGCCGGCACCTTCCTGCGCAAGGCGAAACGCGGTCGCGGTCCCAATTCCGCCCGCGCCCGCGACGATCGCGACCTTGCCTTCGAGTCTTCGCATCATGCCCATTCCGCCATGCCGGTAATTGCCGGGTGCGACCATGCCGGCGGTTGCGCCGGGGGCAGGCTCTCGCGGCCGTCCAGCGTACGAACGTCGAGCCGCTGGTCGTGCGGCCATTGCATCGAATAGGCGATCCGACCGGTGCGCTCGGTTGCCGGCAGATGACACATGTCGAGCACCGTCGCGGCGATATACGCGACGTCCTCGGTCGGATAGTCGCTGGGGATTAGCTGGTCGGCGCCGGGCGTGCGGATCGCGGTCGACGGTGCGACCACGTTGACCGCGATATTCCAGTCGATCAGTTCGGCGGCCAGCCCCTGGCTGAAACGGTTCAGCGCCGCCTTGGACGCGGCATAGACGGTATCCCCACCCGCCCGCGCATAATCGGCATAAGGCCGGAGCGGCGGCATTGCGGTGACCGAGCCGATGTTGACGATCCAGCCGGCGCCTGCCGCCTTCATTGCGGGGATCGCCGCGCGGCTGAGCGCGAAGGGAACCTCAAGATAGTGAAGCAAGGTTCGCCGGAAGGTGTCGTCGCTCATGGCGTCGACGCGCGCATAGTCGGCGAAGCCCGCGTTGTTGACGAGGATATCGAGTCCCCCAGCCGCCTCGTTTGTCCGATCGATCAGCGTGCCTCGCTGGGCCTCGTCTTCCAGGTCGGCCGCGAGCGCGATCGCACGGCCACCAGCGGATTCGATCAGGGAGACGGTCTCCTCGAGCGTTCCGGGGACCATCTGGTCGGCGCCGAACCGCTTTTGGACGGCTGGGGCGCCGACCGAGCGCGCGGTGACGACCACCGTCGCGCCGGCCGACGCCAGCCTTTGAGCGACCGCCCGGCCGATGCCGCGACTGGCACCAGTGACCAGCGCGACACGACCGGCAAGCTGCGGTTGCGGCATCTTAGAAGGCGAAGCCCAGCTCGACGCCGTAGGTGCGACCGCGATCATAGGTGCCGACGAGCGAGAGCACCGGCGCACCGAAGGAAACATATTGCTTGTCGAACAGGTTCTGACCGAAGGCCGAGACCGAGAAGCTCGAGCTGCCGACCGGCACGTTCATCAGGCCGATGCGACCGTCGACGAGCCAGTAGCCAGGCTGCTTGTTCTCATTTTCGAGCACGACCTGCCCGGAGAGGTTACGGAACGGGGTCGACGTCAGATAGTAGCTGCTCCGGTAACGGCCTTCGACCCGCGCCTGGAGATGGCTGCCGTTCGAGAATTCGGGCGCGTCGTACTGCGCCGAAGCCCGAGCGGTCCATTTGGAGTTATAGGTCGTGCGCGCGACGTCGGCGACGTCCACGCCGTTCAGGATGAACGTCTTGTAGTTGAGATCGGCGTAACCGATGTTGCCGCTGATCACGAGGCCACGAACCGGAACCACGTCGGCCTCGACTTCGAAGCCCTTGATCTTCGCCTTGCCGGCATTGTCGAAGAACTGGCGACCGTTGATGAAATTCTGCGTCTGCAGATCCTTATAGTCGCTGTAGAAGGCGGCGACGTTCAGGCGCAGGCGGTTGTCGAACATCTGGGTCTTGGCACCGAGTTCGTAGGCGACCAGCGTTTCCGGCTTGTACGGAATGCCGCTGAGGATGCCGCCGGCGACATAGCCGCTCGAGATCTTGCCGTAGACGGTGGAGTCGTCTGTTGGCCGCCATGTCACGATACCGGTATAGTTCAGCTTGTTGAACGACACCGAATATTTGCCCACGCCGAGGGCGCCGCCCTGGGCGTTGGAGATCGCGTTGATGTTCAGCTTGCGGTCGTCGATCGTGTAACGGAGGCCGCCTGTGACGTCGATCCGGTCGCCCAGATGGATGGTCAGCTGGCCATAGCCGGCGATCGAATCG
>Ga0233425_10001847_pt1 | contig 44625 bp, 39 predicted proteins | sample Watercolumn_Towu_2_FD_181712 | JGI IMG/M metagenome (GOLD analysis project Ga0233425, IMG submission 181712) | Freshwater microbial communities from Lake Towuti, South Sulawesi, Indonesia - Watercolumn_Towuti2014_140_MG | ecosystem: Environmental > Aquatic > Freshwater > Lake | place...
GGAGCACCCCGGGCGCTTTGGTAGAGTCGCGTCCCGCACGGGCGATTGGCGCAGTGGTAGCGCGCTTCGTTCACACCGAAGAGGTCACTGGTTCGAACCCAGTATCGCCCACCGTGCGCAAGGGCCCCCGCGTCAGCGGGGGCCCTTCGTCGTCCCCGGACGGCGGCGAGGGCGCTGAGCGGACACGGACCCCGACGGCCCTGGTGGCCGGCCCTGGCCTGTCGTAGCGTCGCGACGACGACGGGGGCAGGTCGATCGGGAGGGACACCATGACGACCCACGCAGCCCGGCGCCGCCTCTGGCGCACGGCCACCGTCCTCGCCGCGTCCGCCGCCCTCGGGCTCGGCCTCGTGCAGGCCTCCTCGGCAGCGCCGTTGCCCGAGCGGGCGCCTTTGGCCCCGGCCGTGGCGGCAGCCCCGACGGCGCTCCCGGCCCAGAGCCTCCGCGTCGTCCCGCGCCGTGTGCTGACCGGCCTCGCCGCGCCGGTGCTCGTCACGTCCGCCCGCGACGGCTCGAGCCGGCTCTACGTCGTGGAGAAGGCCGGCCGCATCCGCACGGTGAGCGGCGGCGAGGTGACCGGCACGTGGCTCGACATCCGCGGCATCGTCGCCGACAGCGGCGAGCAGGGCCTGCTCGGCCTCGCGTTCCCGGCCGGCTTCCAGACCTCGCGGTACTTCTACGTCACGTACACGCGCGCCGACGGCGCCCTGGTGCTGGCCCGGTTCCGGGCCCCGAGCGCGACGTCGGCCCGCGTCAGCGCCAGCACGCGCCAGACCATCCTCGTCGTGCCGCACCCGACCTACCAGAACCACAACGGCGGCAACATCGCCTTCGGCCCCGACGGCTACCTCTACCTCGGCACCGGCGACGGCGGGGGCGGCGGCGACCCGTTCGCCAACGCGCAGAACCGCACCCGCCTCGGCGGCAAGATGCTGCGGATCGACGTCCGGAAGGCATGCGGGGCGCGCGCCTACTGCATCCCGCCGTCGAACCCGTACGCGACGTCGTCGACGTTCCGCAAGGAGATCTGGCTGACCGGCCTGCGCAACCCGTGGCGCTGGTCGTTCGACACCAACGGCGACCTCTACGTCGCCGACGTCGGCCAGGACCGCCGCGAGGAGATGACGCTGCTGCGCGCCGGGCAGCAGGCGGGCCGCAACCTCGGCTGGTCGTGCCGCGAGGGCTCGCTGATCTACAACGCCTCCCGCTGCAGCAGCGCGGTCACCTACAAGGCGCCGTCGCTGCAGCTGTGCCACCCGAGCGTCCCCTCGACGCAGTGCATGGGCCTCGGCGAGTCGATCACCGGGGGCTTCGTCTACCGCGGCTCGGCCTACCCGGACGCCGCCGGCCTCTACGTCTTCGCCGACTTCGTGACCGGCAAGGTCTGGGGCTGGCGGGCCGGGCAGAAGCCGACGGCGGCCTCGAACCTGGCGCGGGTGACCGGCTTCGGGCTCTCCGACTCCCGCGAGCTGTTCGCCGTCACCATCGACGGCGGGCTGTACCGCATCCGGTTCGCGTCGGTCTGACGCCGGGGGAGCGCCCAACCGGCGCGAGCGGGGGCGGGCTGCGCCGCTAGGCTGGCGCAGCCACCCCCGGCGCCTCGTACCCGCCGGGCACCCACGGGTCCGACCCCTCGTCACGGCCGGCCCACGAGCACCCGGGAGACTCCGTGCCCCAGATCACCGTCCGCGACGTCGAGGGGCACGAGGAGCTCCGCGAGGTGCCCGAGGGCACCACCGCCGGAGAGGTCTTCACCGACCGCAGCGTCGTCGTCGCGCGCGTCGACGGCCAGCTGCGCGACCTCGCCTACATCGTGTCCGGCGGCGAGGTGCTCGAGCCCGTGCCGGTCGACACCGAGGACGGCCGCGCGGTGCTGCGCCACTCCACCGCGCACGTGCTCGCGCAGGCGGTGCAGCAGATCTTCCCGGAGGCCAAGCTCGGCATCGGACCGCCCATCAAGGACGGGTTCTACTACGACTTCGACGTCGAGCGGCCGTTCACCCCCGAGGACCTCGCGGCGCTCGAGAAGCGCATGCAGGAGATCATCAAGTCCGGCCAGCGCTTCCACCGCCGGGTCGTGTCCGAGGACGAGGCCCGCGCCGAGCTGGCGCACGAGCCCTACAAGCTCGAGCTGATCGGCCTCAAGGGCGGCAGCGCCGAGGACATGGGCGACGTCATGGAGGTCGGCGGCGCCGAGCTCACCATCTACGACAACCTCGACGGCAAGACCGGCGAGCGCGCGTGGTGCGACCTGTGCCGCGGCCCGCACGTGCCCACCACCCGCGTGATCCCGGCGTTCAAGCTCATGCGCTCCGCGGCCGCCTACTGGCGCGGCAGCGAGAAGAACCCGATGCTGCAGCGCATCTACGGCACCGCATGGGAGAGCCGCGACGCGCTCAAGGCCCACCTCGCCTTCCTCGAGGAGGCCGAGAAGCGCGACCACCGACGGCTCGGCTCCGAGCTCGACCTGTTCTCCTTCCCGGAGGAGATCGGCTCCGGCCTGGCCGTGTTCCACCCCAAGGGCGGCGTCATCCGCCGGGAGATGGAGCACTACTCGCGGCTGCGCCACGAGGAGGCGGGCTACGAGTTCGTCAACACCCCGCACCTCACCAAGGGGCAGCTCTACGAGATCTCGGGCCACCTCGACTGGTACGCCGAGGGCATGTACCCGCCCATGGAGCTCGACGCGGAGTACGGGCCGGACGGCGAGCTGAAGAAGGCCGGCCAGAAGTACTACATGAAGCCGATGAACTGCCCCATGCACAACCTGATCTTCGGGGCGCGCGGGCGTTCCTACCGCGAGCTGCCGCTGCGGCTGTTCGAGTTCGGCACCGTCTACCGCTATGAGAAGTCCGGCGTCGTGCACGGCCTCACCCGCGCGCGCGGCTTCACCCAGGACGACGCGCACATCTACTGCACCCAGGAGCAGATGGCCGACGAGCTCGACTCGCTGCTCACCTTCGTCCTCGACCTGCTGCGCGACTACGGCCTCGACGACTTCTACCTCGAGCTCTCGACCAAGGACCCCGTGAAGTTCGTCGGCAGCGACGACGTCTGGGAGAAGGCAACCGAGACCCTCCGCGAGGCGGCCGAGCGGCAGAACCTCGAGCTCGTGCTCGACCCCGGGGGCGCCGCGTTCTACGGACCGAAGATCTCCGTTCAGGCCCGCGACGCCATCGGGCGCACCTGGCAGATGTCGACCATCCAGGTCGACTTCAACCTGCCGGAGCGGTTCGGCCTCGAGTACACCGCGGCCGACGGCTCCCGCCAGCGGCCGGTGATGATCCACCGCGCGCTCTTCGGCTCGATCGAGCGCTTCTTCGCCGTCCTGCTCGAGCACTACGCAGGCGCGTTCCCCGCGTGGCTCGCGCCCGTGCAGGTGATGGGCATCCCGATCACCGACGGCCACGTCGCCTACCTGCAGGACGTCGCGGCGCAGCTGCGGGCGCAGGGCATCCGCGTCGAGGTCGACACCTCTGACGACCGGATGCAGAAGAAGATCCGCAACGCGCAGAAGCAGAAGGTGCCCTACATGCTCATCGCCGGCGACGACGACGTCGCGGCGGGGGCCGTGTCCTTCCGCTACCGCGACGGCACGCAGAAGAACGGCGTGCCGGTGGCGGACGCGATCGCGGAGATCCGCGACGCCGTCGACCGACGCGTGCAGGTGTGACGATGACGGCGACGGGCAGCGACGGCTGGGACCGGCTCTGGACGCCCCACCGGATGGCCTACATCAAGGGCGAGAACAAGCCGACGCACGACGAGGCGGGCGACGAGTGCGCCTTCTGCCGTGCGCCGTCCATCGAGGGCGAGGAGAGCCTCGTCGTCGCGCGGGGCGAGCACGTGTTCGCCGTCCTCAACCTCTACCCGTACAACGCCGGCCACCTCATGGTGTGCCCGTACCGCCACGTCGCCGACTACACCGAGCTCACAGACGACGAGGTGGTGGAGCTCGCGGCGTTCACGCAGCGCTCGATGCGCGCGCTGCGTGCGGCGTCCGGCGCGCAGGGTTTCAACATCGGCATGAACCAGGGGCACATCGCCGGGGCGGGCATCGCCGGCCACCTGCACCAGCACGTGGTGCCGCGCTGGGGCGGCGACACCAACTTCATGCCGGTGGTGGGCGCCACGAAGACGATGCCTCAGCTGCTCGAAGCGACGCGCGACCTCGTCATCGCCGTCTGGTAGCGCAGCCGCAGGCGCCGGGGGAGGATCGAGCCATGGCCGCTACGACGACGACGTCGCCCCTGCTCGTGTTCGACGGCGACTGCGCCTTCTGCACGACGTCGGTGCTGTGGCTCCAGAGGCAGTTCCCCGACTCCTTCGGCCTCACGCCGTACCAGCGCACCGACCTCGGCGCGCTGCACCTCACGGCGGAGGAGTGCCACGCCAAGGTGCAGTGGATCGGCGACACCGCCGACCCCGTCGGCAGCCGCCGCGAGGGGCACGAGGCCGTGGCGGCGCTGGTGCGCACCGGCGGCCGCGCCCGCGGCGGCGCGATGGGCCGGCTGTGGGCCGCAGCAGGCGCCGTCGCCGCTGTGCCCCCGGTGTCGTGGGTGGCGGCCGGCGTCTACCGCTGGGTGGCCGCCAACCGCAGCCGCCTGCCCGGCGGCACGCCCGCCTGCGCGCTCTGACGACGACGGAGCCGGCAGCCGCCGGGGATACCCCTGAGCGGCCGCCGGCTCCTCGTCGTCAGTGGGCGTGCGCCGTGGCGGCGTCCTCCTGCACCTTCTTGGCCACCTGCGGCGGCATCGGCTCGTGGCCGATGTAGGTGCGGGTGAAGGTGGCCGTGCCGTGCGACAGCGAACGGAGCTCGATCGCGTAGCGCGTGAGCTCGAGCTGCGGCACCTCGGCGGTGATCTGCGTGCGGCCGGTGCCCACCGGCTCGCTGCCGGCGACGCGGCCGCGCCGTCCGGAGAGGTCGCCCATGACCGCGCCGACGTACTCGTCGGAGACGAGCACCGTGATGCGGTCGACCGGCTCGAGCAGCGACACGGACGCGGCAGCCGCCGCCTCCTTGAGCGCGAGGGAGCCGGCCTGCTGGAACGCCATGTCGGACGAGTCGACCGAGTGGGCCTTGCCGTCGACCAGCGTCACGCGGATGTCGATGACGGGGTAGCCCGCGGCGACGCCCTTCTCCATCTGCGCCCGCACGCCCTTCTCGACGCTCGGGATGAACTGGCGCGGCACCGCTCCGCCGACGACCTTGTCGACGAACTCGAAGCCCGAGCCCGAGGGCAGCGGCTCCACCTCGATGTCGCACACGGCGAACTGGCCGTGGCCGCCGGACTGCTTCACCAGGCGCCCGTGGCCCTTGCCCGGCCCGGCGAAGGTCTCGCGCAGCGAGACCCGCAGCGGCACCGAGTCGACCGCGACGCCGTAGCGGTTGCGCAGCCGGTCGAGCAGCACGTCGACGTGGGCCTCGCCCATGCACCACAGCACGAGCTGGTTGGTCTCGGGGTTGCGCTCGAGCCGCATGGTCGGGTCCTCGGCCACGAGGCGCGCGAGCCCGGACGCCAGCTTGTCGTCGTCGGCCTTGGAGTGGGCCACGATCGCGATCGGCAGCAGCGGGTCGGGCATGACCCACGGCTCGACCAGCAGCGGGTTGTCCTTCTCCGAGAGGGTGTCGCCGGTCTCCGCGCGGCTGAGTTTCGCGACGGCGACGATGTCGCCGGCCACCGCCTTGGTGATGGTGCGCTGCGCCTTGCCCAGCGGCGACGACAGCGCGCCGACGCGCTCGTCGACGTCGTGGTCCTCGTGCCCGCGGTCGGGCGCGAAGTGGCCCGAGACGTGCACGGTGGCGTCCGGCGTCAGCGTGCCGCTGAAGATGCGCACCAGCGAGATCCGGCCGACGTACGGGTCGGTGGTGGTCTTGACGACCTCGGCGCACAGCGGGCCCGACGGGTCGCACTGGAGCGGGCCGCGGGGCTCGCCGCCGGGGGTGGTGATGGCGGGCAGCGGGTGCTCGAGCGGCGACGGGAAGCCGCGCGTCATCACCTCGAGCAGCTCGAGGGTGCCGAGGCCGCCGGGCGACGGCGCAGCGCCGAGCACCGGGTAGAAGCTGCCGCGGGCGACCGCCGTCTCGAGGTCGGTGATGAGAGTGTCGATGTCGATGTCCTCGCCGCCGAGGTAGCGGTCCATGAGGGTCTCGTCCTCGGACTCCGCGATGATCCCCTCGATGAGGGCGCCGCGGGCCGACTCGATGAGCGGCAGGTGCTCGGCGTCCGGCTCCTTCTCCACGCGCGTGCCCGAGGAGTAGTCGTAGACCTTCTGCGACAGCAGGCCGATGAACCCGGCGGCGGTGCCGTCGTCGGCGTGCATCGGCAGGTACAGCGGCAGCACGCCGTCGCCGAAGACCCGCTGGCAGATCGCGACGACGTCGTCGAAGTCCGCACGGTCCTTGTCGAGCTTGGTGACCACCACGGCCCGGGGCATCCCGACGGCGGCGCACTCCTCCCAGAGGAGCTGGGTCGCGCCGTCGACGCCGTCCACGGCCGAGATGACGAAGAGGGCGGCGTCCGCCGCCCGCAGGCCGGCCCGCAGGTCGCCGACGAAGTCCGCGTACCCGGGGGTGTCGACCAGGTTGACCTTGATGCCGTCGAACTCGAGGGGGGCGAGCGCCAGCCCCACGGAGCGCTGCTGGCGCAGCTCGGCCTCGTCGAAGTCGGAGACGGTCGAGCCGTCCTCGACCCGGCCTGCGCGGGGGATGGCGCCCGCGGCCACGAGCAGCTGCTCGACCAGCGTCGTCTTGCCGGACCCGGAAGGGCCGACCAGGACCACGTTGCGGATCACGTCGGGCCGGTCGGCCTCCGGTGCTCTCCCGGCGGCCCCAGGGTTGTTCTTGTCGGCCATATCGATCGCCTCCAGCGTCGTTGCCGATGGATCGTGGGGCCGACTCTTCTCCTCGGCTCCCCGCGAGGCAACCGCTTCGCCCGATACGTCCGCAGTTACGCTCATCACCGTCATGCTCAACAACGCAGCCGCCCGCAAAGCCGTCTCCGGGGCCGTCGACCCTCTCGCCAGGGGCCTGCTCCGCATCGGCCTGTCGCCCGACGCCGTCACGGTGATCGGGACCGTCGGCACGTGCGCCGCGGCCCTGTGGTTCTTCCCCCGCGAGCAGTGGGTCGCGGGCACGCTCATCATCACGGCGCTCGTGATCAGCGACCTGCTCGACGGCACGATGGCGCGGATGTCGGGCCGCTCCGGGCCGTGGGGTGCCTTCCTCGACTCCACCCTCGACCGCGTCGCCGACGGCGCGATCTTCGGCGGCGTCGTCCTGGGCCTGGCCCACGCCGGCGACACCCTGTCGGCCGCGGCCGCGCTGCTGGCGCTCGTCGGCGGCGGCGTCGTGTCGTACGCGAAGGCCCGGGCCGAGAGCATCGGCGTCGAGTGCAACGTCGGCATCGCCGAGCGCGCCGAGCGGATCATCGTGCTGCTGCTCGCGTGCTTCCTGACCGGCCTCGGCGTCCCGTACGTGCTGCCGATCGCCGTCTGGCTGCTCGCCGCCCTCACCTGGATCACCGTGGGGCAGCGCATCCTCCACGTCCGCCGCCAGCTGCGCACCCTCGCGACCCCGGAGGACGCCGCGTGAGCCAGATCGCCGACCAGCTGACGTCCTGGGGGTTCGGCGCGGGCTGGTCGGTCGTGCGGCGCATGCCCGACTCCGTCGCCTACGCCACGTTCGAGCGTCTCGCCGACACCGCGTGGGCCCGCCGCGGACCGTCGGTGCGCCGGCTCGAGTCCAACCTGCGCCGCGTCGTCGGCCCGGAGCCCTCGGAGGAGGAGCTCCGCGTGATCTCCCGCGCCGGCATGCGCTCCTACCTGCGCTACTGGTGCGACGCCTTCCGCCTGCCCGGCTGGAGCCACGAGCGCATCGTCGAGTCGATCGGGATCATCGACGACCACTACCTCGCCGACGGTCTGGCCACCGGCCGCGGCGTCGTCGTCGCCCTGCCCCACATGGGCAACTGGGACCACGCCGGCGCCTGGGCCACCCTCGCGCACTCGCCGGTCGTCACGGTGGCCGAGCGGCTCAAGCCCGAGGACCTCTACGAGAAGTTCCTCGCCTTCCGACGCGGACTCGGCATGGACGTCATCCCGCTCACCGGCGGCGAGCCGCCGTTCCCCTACCTCGCCGAGAAGCTCAAGGGCGGCGCGCTGGTGGCGCTGCTGGGCGACCGCGACCTCGGCCGTTCGGGCGTGCCCGTGCAGTTCTTCGGCTCCAAGGCCAAGATGCCGGCCGGTCCGGCTGCGCTCGCCGTCGACACCGGCGCGGTGCTGCTCACCGCCCAGCTCTACCTCGAGGACGGCCGCAACTGGGTGCGGTTCCAGAGCCCGGTCGAGGTGCCGCAGGAGGGCGAGCGCTCCCGCCGCATCTTCCGCACCACGCAGCTGGTCGCCGACAAGTTCCAGGAGGGCATCGCCGCCCGCCCGGCCGACTGGCACATGATGCAGCGGCTGTGGGTCGACGACCTCGACCCCGCCAAGGCGCCGAAGGAGTGACGGGCCGATGAAGGTCGGCATCGTCTGCCCCTACGACTGGTCGTCGCCCGGCGGCGTCCAGGTGCACATCCGCGACCTCGCCGTCGCGCTGCAGCGCCTGGGCCACACCGTGTCGGTGCTGGCGCCGTCGGAGGACGACGACCTCGACCTGCCGCCGTACGTCGTGTCGACCGGCGGCGCCGTGTCGCTGGCGTACAACGGCTCGCGCGCGAAGATCGCCCTCGGCCCCATCGCCACGCGGCGGGTCCGCAAGTGGCTGCGCGAGAACGAGTTCGACGTCCTGCACATCCACGAGCCACTGGCGCCGAGCCTGTCGATCCTGTCGTGCTGGGCCGCGCGCGGGCCGATCGTCGCCACGTGGCACTCGTCGATGGAGCGGTCGCGCCTGCTCGCTGCGGGCTTCTCGATCGCGCAGACCGCGCTGGAGAAGGTCTCCGCGCGCATCGCCGTCAGCGAGGCGGCGCGCCAGACGCTCGTCGAGCACATGGGCGGCGACGCCGTGCTCATCCCCAACGGCGTCGACTGCTCGCTGTTCGGCGAGGGCGAGCCGCTCGACGGCTGGCCCGGCGACGGCGGGTCGCTGTTCTTCATCGGCCGCATCGACGAGCCGCGCAAGGGCCTGCAGGTCCTGCTGGCCGCGATGCCGGCGATCATCGAGTCGCACCCCGGCGTCCGGCTGCTCGTCGCCGGCCCGGGCGACGTCGAGGAGATCCGCGGCGACCTCCCGCCGGAGGTCGCCGAGCACATCACGTTCCTGGGCCTGGTCGACGAGGAGACCAAGGCCCGGGCGTTCCTGTCGGCCGACATCTACGTCGCGCCCAACACCGGGGGCGAGAGCTTCGGCATCGTGCTGCTCGAGGCGATGGCGAGCGGGACGCCCGTGCTGGCGAGCGACCTCGAGGCGTTCCGTCGCGTGACCGCGGAGGGGCGCGCGGGGGCGTCCTTCGTCAACGAGGACCCCGACGACCTCGCCAAGGCGGCGATCGCGCTGCTCTCCGACCGCGACGAGCGGGCCCGGCTGTCGGCCGAGGGCCGCCTGCGCGCCCGCGAGTTCGACTGGGAGACCGTCGCCAAGCGCATCGTCGAGGTCTACGAGTCGGTCACGGTGACGGGGGAGAAGGTCACCGAGGACCTCCGCGGCCAGCTCGTCGGCCGCCTCGCCCGGGGCGGCGGCTGATGGACCTCCTCGTCCTCACCGACCTGCTGCTGGTGGTGCTGCTGCTCGGCACCATCACGGTCTACCTCTCGTCGCTCGCGGGCCGCATCGACCGCCTGCACCGCAAGATCGAGACCGCCCATGCCGCCCTCGACGCGCAGCTGCTGCGCCGCGTCGTCGCCGCCCAGGACCTCGCGTCGTCCGGCTTCATGGACCCGGCGTCGGCCCTCGTCCTCTCGTCGGCGGCCCAGTCGGCGCTCGTGGCCGACGAGGAGGACGACGCGCAGCGGTCGCTCGCCGAGAGCGAGCTGACCCGCACGCTCGGCGCCGTGCTGGCCACCCGCGAGGACGCCGACGAGCTGGTGGCCGACGCCGGTCCCGACTCCGCGGTCGCGGGCCAGCTGCTCGACGAGCTCGCTGTGGCCTGCCGCCGGGTGGAGCTCGCCCGCCGGTTCCACAACGACGTCGTCCGCAGCTGCGTGGCCCTGCGCCGGCGCCGGCTGGCTCGCTGGTTCCGGCTGGCCGGCCACACCCCGATGCCCGGGCCGATCGACTTCGACGACACGCCCCCGCCCGGGCTCGCCGGTCGCTGAGACACGACCGCTTACCCTCGTTTCGTAGGCCCGCGACCAGCGGCGGGCCCGACGAGGGAGACCACCGGTGCGCGCGAGCTCGACCAGCATCACCAGGCTCGCGGCCGCGGGAGCCGTGGCCGCCCTCGCGCTCGCCGGCTGCGCCAGCGGGGGAGACGCCCCGGCCGCCACGACGTCGCCGTCCTCCACCGCCACGGCCACCCCGCCGGCGGAGGAGTCGCCCACCGCGGAGCCGAGCCCGACGCTCCCGGCCAACGCCTCGCCGCTGTCGGGCCGGGCCGGCGGAGAGGGCAAGCGGGTCCTCATCGTCAAGTACGACAACACCCCCAACGCCCAGCCGCACTCGGGCCTGACCAAGGCCGACGTCGTCTACGTCGAGGAGGTCGAGTACGGCCTCACCCGGATCGCGGCGGTGTTCTCCACGTCGCTGCCGAAGACCGTCGGGCCGGTCCGCAGCGCGCGCATCTCCGACCTCGAGCTGTTCGCCAACTACCAGGACGCCGCCTTCGCCTACTCCGGCGCGCAGCACCGGCTCCGGCCGCTGATCGCGGCGTCCGACCTCGTCGACGTATCCGGCGACCAGGGCCCCTACGGCTACTTCCGCGACGGCAGCCGCCCCGCGCCGTACAACTTCATGGGCCAGCCGGAGAAGCTGCTGCAGCGGGCCAAGGGCTCCGCGGTGGCCCAGGACATCGGCTTCGAGTTCTCCCTCGACGCGCCGGCCGACGGCCGTGCCGTGAGGGCCGTCAAGGCGAGCTACCCGTCGTCGTCGGCGAAGTTCGTCTACAACGCCAAGACCGGCAGGTTCGACGTCTCGCTCAACGGCCGCCCGGCCCGCGCGACCGAGGGCGGCATCCAGCACGCCACCACCGTCGTGATCCAGTACGTGAAGCAGTACGACTCCGGGTTCGGCGACAAGTTCGGCGGCCGCACGCCCAAGGAGGACACCGTCGGCACCGGGTACGGCTGGGTGCTGCGCGACGGCCAGGCCTACAAGGTCCGCTGGACCCGCGCCGACGAGGCCGCCCCCACCCAGTTCGTCGGGGCCAACGGCCAGGTCGTGCCGTTCAAGCCCGGCCAGGTGTGGGTGGTGCTGGTCAACCGCAAGGAGCCCGCGACCTTCGCCTGGGCCAAGGCGTCCTGAGGCCGGACGCCGCCGCGGCGCCGGCGCTCCACATCGTCCACCTGACCTGGGCGGACGCTCCCGACGGGCCCGGAGGCGCGGTCTGCGCGGCCCGGTATCCTGTGGGCCGGGACGCCGCCCTCGGCGTCCGTCGCACGAGCCCCTGACAGGGCGCCCCCAACGACTCCGAGGTCCGTCATGTCGTCGCAGAACGAGTCCACCGCCCCCGAGGTCGGCACCGCCCGCGTGAAGCGCGGCATGGCCGAGATGCTCAAGGGCGGCGTCATCATGGACGTCGTCACGCCGGAGCAGGCCAAGATCGCCGAGGACGCCGGCGCCGTCGCCGTCATGGCCCTCGAGCGGGTCCCCGCCGACATCCGCGCCCAGGGCGGCGTGTCGCGCATGAGCGACCCCGACATGATCGACGGCATCATCGCCGCGGTCTCCATCCCCGTGATGGCCAAGGCCCGCATCGGCCACTTCGTCGAGGCCCAGGTGCTGCAGTCGCTCGGCGTCGACTACATCGACGAGTCCGAGGTCCTGACCCCGGCTGACTACGCCAACCACATCGACAAGTGGCCCTTCACGGTGCCGTTCGTCTGCGGCGCGACCAACCTCGGCGAGGCCCTGCGCCGCATCAACGAGGGCGCGGCGATGATCCGCTCCAAGGGCGAGGCCGGTACCGGCGACGTCTCCAACGCCACCAAGCACATGCGCACGATCCGCGCCGAGATCCACCGACTGTCGTCGATGGCCGAGGACGAGCTCTACGTCGCGGCCAAGGAGCTGCAGGCCCCCTACGACCTCGTCGTCGAGACCGCGCGCCTCGGCCGTCTGCCCGTCGTCATGTTCACCGCGGGCGGCATCGCCACCCCGGCCGACGCTGCGATGATGATGCAGCTCGGCGCCGACGGCGTCTTCGTGGGCTCGGGCATCTTCAAGTCGGGCAACCCGGCCGAGCGTGCCAACGCGATCGTCCAGGCCACGCTGCACTACGACGACCCGTCGATCGTGGCGAAGGTCAGCCGCGGCCTCGGCGAGGCCATGGTCGGCATCAACGTCGCCGATCTCCCGGTGCACCACCGCCTCGAGGACCGTGGCTGGTGACCTCCGTCCCCGCCGGGGCTGACGTCCTCGTCGGGGTCCTCGCCCTCCAGGGCGACTTCCGCGAGCACGAGCACGCTCTCCAGGCGTGCGGTGCCGCCACGCGCCGTGTCCGCACGGTGGAGGACCTCGAGGGGATCGACGCCCTCGTCGTCCCGGGTGGCGAGTCCACCACCATGAGCAACCTGGCTCTGCGCTGGGGACTCATGCAGCCGCTGCGCGACCTGGTCCACGGCGGCCTGCCGGCGTACGGCTCGTGCGCCGGGATGATCATGCTCGCCGACCGGATCGAGGGCGGCCGCCTCGACCAGGAGACCATCGGCGGGCTCGACGTCACGGTGCTGCGCAACGCGTTCGGCCGGCAGGTCGACTCCTTCGAGGCCGACATCGAGATGCCGGCGTTCGGGGCGGAGCCCGTGCACACGGTGTTCATCCGGGCGCCGTGGGTCGAGCAGGCGGGCCCCGGCGTCGAGGTGCTCGGCACGGTCCCGGCAGGTCCGGCCGCCGGTAAGATCGTCGCGGTCCGGCAGGGGCGCCTGCTGGCGACCTCCTTCCACCCGGAGCTGACCGGGGACGCGCGCATCCACAGGTACTTCCTCGAGATGGTGAGAGAGCAGGCATGAGCGGCCACTCCAAGTGGGCGACCACGAAGCACAAGAAGGCCGCGATCGACGCCAAGCGCGGCAAGATGTTCGCGAAGCTGATCAAGAACATCGAGGTCGCGGCCCGCACGGGCGGCGGCGACCCCGCGGCGAACCCGACGCTGTACGACGCCATCTACAAGGCGAAGAAGAGCTCGGTCCCCAACGACAACATCGACCGCGCGGTCAAGCGCGGCTCGGGCGCCGAGGCCGGCGGGGCCGAGTACGCGACGATCATGTACGAGGGCTACGGCCCCAACGGCGTCGCCGTCCTCATCGAGTGCCTCACCGACAACCGCAACCGCGCGGCCGCCGAGGTCCGGGTCGCCATGACCCGCAACGGCGGCTCGATGGCCGACCCCGGCTCGGTGGCCTACCTGTTCTCGCGCCGCGGCGTCGTCATCGTGCCGAAGAACGGCCTGTCCGAGGACGACGTCCTCGGCGCCGTCCTCGACGCGGGCGCCGAGGAGGTCAACGACCTCGGCGAGGCCTTCGAGGTCGTCTCGGCCGCGACCGACCTCGTCGCGGTCCGCACCGCGCTCCAGAACGCCGGCATCGACTACGAGTCGGCCGACGCCGTCTTCCTCCCGAGCATGCAGGTGCCCCTCGACGAGGACGGCGCCCGCAAGATGTTCAAGCTCATCGACGCCCTCGAGGACAGCGACGACGTCCAGAACGTCTACGCCAACTTCGACGTCAGCGACGAGATCATGGAGAAGGTCGACGCCTGACCCCCACCACCCCCCCCTCGTCCGAGGGACAGTGGTTGCGGTGAAGGTGCCCCTGCTTGCCATAGGCGCAAGAAATGCGCCCCAGGCTGTCCACAGCCGCCGTGGCCTGTGGATTGCGTGGGGCGCATTTCTTGCTTCTAGAGCAAGCAGGGGGCCCTTCACCCGTAACGGTCCGGCGGTGAGGGTGGGGGCTGCTCCGGCGTGGCGCGGGGGTGCGGGCGCGGGGGCGTGGTTAGGATCCGAACACCTGTTCGGGCGCGGTGCCCGGCGCTGGCGGGCGGAGCTGTGGCAGTGCGCGTGCTCGGCGTGGACCCCGGTCTGACCCGGTGCGGTGTCGGCGTCGTCGACGGCGCCCCCGGACGCCGGTTGAGCCTCGTGCACGTCGACGTGATCCGCACCGACCCCGGGCTCGACCTCGCCAGCCGGCTGCTGCTCGTGGAGCAGGGCGTCGAGGCGCTGCTCGACGCCACGCAGCCCGACGCCGTCGCCGTCGAGCGCGTGTTCAGCCAGCACAACGTCCGCACGGTGATGGGCACCGCCCAGGCCGGCGCCGTCGCCATCGCAGCGGCCGCGCGCCGCGGCATCCCCGTCGCCCTGCACACGCCCAGCGAGGTCAAGGCCGCCGTCACCGGCCAGGGGCGCGCGGGCAAGGAGCAGGTCACCGTCATGGTCACCCGCCTCCTCGCCCTCGACGCCGCCCCGCGCCCGGCCGACGCCGCCGACGCCCTGGCCCTGGCCATCTGCCACCTGTGGCGCGGCGACTCCGCCTCGCGCCTGGCCGCCGCTGCGGCGGCCGCGCCCCGGAGCCGGATCCCGCGCACCGCGGCAGCCGTGCGCAAGGCCGCGCCCGCCCAGCCCCGCCGCAGCACCCCGCGGGCGGCGTCGTGATCGCGTTCGTGCGCGGGCCGGTGGCCTACGCCGGTGCCACCACCGCCGTGCTCGACGTCGGAGGAGTCGGATACGAGCTGCAGTGCACGCCGGCCACCGCCGCGGGCCTGCGGATCGGCCACGAGACCACGCTGCACGCCACGCTGGTGGTGCGCGAGGACTCCATGACGCTGTTCGGCTTCGCCGACGCCGACGAGCGGGCCGTCTTCGAGACCCTCCAGACCGTCACCGGCGTGGGCCCGCGCCTGGCGCTGGCGCTGCTGTCGGTGCACAGCCCCGACGCCCTGCGCCGCGCCGTCGCCGCCGAGGACGTCACCGCGCTCACGAAGGTGCCCGGCGTCGGCCGCAAGGGCGCGCAGCGCCTCGTCCTCGAGCTCAAGGACAAGCTCGGCCTGCCCACGGGCGCCGCCGGGGTCACGGCCGCGGCCGCCCCGAGCGCCGGGCCCGACTGGCAGCCGCAGGTCCACTCGGCGCTCGTCGGCCTGGGCTGGTCGGCCAAGGAGGCCGACGCCGCTGTCGCCGCGGTGGCCGAGCAGGCCGAGCCCGACGCCGACGTCGCCACCGTGCTCAAGCTCGCGCTGCGCTCCCTGGACCGCGCATGACCTACGACGACGGCTCGTACGACGCGAGCCCCGACGACCGCCTCGTCGCGCCCGAGGCCGGGTCGGAGGAGGCCGCGCTGGAGTCGGCCCTGCGGCCCCGCACGCTCGACACCTTCATCGGCCAGCAGCGGGTCAAGGACCAGCTCGGCCTCGTGCTCGAGGCGGCCGTGGCCCGTGGACGCGCCGCCGACCACGTCCTGCTCGCCGGCCCGCCCGGCCTGGGCAAGACCACCCTGTCGATGATCATCGCCGCCGAGCTCGGCGTGCCCCTGCGCGTCACCAGCGGGCCCGCGCTCCAGCACGCGGGCGACCTGGCCGCCGTGCTCTCCAGCCTCGTGCCGGGCGAGGTGCTCTTCCTCGACGAGATCCACCGGATGTCGCGCGCGGCGGAGGAGATGCTCTACCTCGCCATGGAGGACTTCCGCGTCGACGTCATCGTCGGCAAGGGCCCCGGCGCCACGGCCATCCCGCTCGACCTCCCGCCCTTCACCCTCGTCGGCGCCACCACCCGCGCCGGCCTGCTGCCCGGTCCGCTGCGCGACCGGTTCGGCTTCACCGCCCACATGGACTTCTACGACGCCGCCGACCTCGAGCGGATCCTGGCCCGCTCGGCCGCGCTCCTCGACGTCCCGCTCGACGCCGACGCCGCGGCCGAGATCGCGTCGCGCAGCCGCGGCACGCCGCGCGTCGCCAACCGGCTGCTGCGCCGCGTCCGCGACTTCGCCCAGGTGCGCGGCGAGGGCCACGTCGACCTCGCCGTCGCCCGGGCCGCCCTCGCCCTGTACGAGGTCGACGAGATCGGTCTCGACCGCCTCGACCGCGCCGTGCTCGACGCGCTGCTGCGCCGGTTCGGCGGCGGCCCGGTGGGGCTGTCCACCCTCGCCGTCGCGGTGGGGGAGGAGTCCGAGACCGTCGAGACGGTGTGCGAGCCGTTCCTGGTCCGCGCCGGCCTGCTGGCCCGCACCCCGCGGGGCCGGGTCGCGACCCCCGCGGCCTGGGTCCACCTCGGCCTGGTGCCGCCTGTCGGATCAGCGGCGGCCCTGCAGGCGGCGATGCTGCCGTTCGACGCAGCGGACGCAGCCGACACCGACGACGAGGGCACCGGTGACGAGGCTGGCCCCGAGGCCTGATCGTCTGGTCGGAGCACGCCGGAACCCCGCTTAGGATCGGGGGGACGCCGCGACCGCCGGCGGGAGACGAGACACCACCATGGACGGCGGCACCCTCACCGCCCTGCTGCCCCTGATCGTCATCGCGGGCGCGTTCTACTTCCTCATCATCCGGCCGACCCAGCGCCGCCAGCGCGACCAGCTCGCCGTCGTCAACGCCCTCGCGCCCGGCGCGCGGGTGATGACCACCGCCGGCCTGTTCGGCACCGTCGTGGCGGTCGACGACGCCGAGGTGTCGCTCGAGATCGCCCCGGGCGTCGTCGTCCGGTACGTCAAGGCGGCGATCGCCAAGGTCGTCGAGCCCGCGTCCGGTGCGCCGGACACCGCGGGAACCGCTCCCGAGGCGCCCGCGTCGGACGACTCGGCGGACCGGCCGACCATCTACGACGACGACACGAAGGCGCCGTAGAGCCCCTCGGGTGCGTGGGGCGGCGTCCGGGTCGTCCATACTTGCGTGGCACGGCCCCCGGTCGTGCCGCACTCGGGCGCCCACGCCCGTACGGACCACGGCGGCCCCGGCTGCCTCGACACGCCCGCGCAGGCGGGCACGACGGTCCTGTCCGCACGCCTCCCGGCACGCGGCGGGACGCACGGGAGACACGACGGTGGCAGCACCGACCCAGGCCGGCGCCAGGCCAGGACGCACCCTCGCGATCCTGGGCCTGCTCACGGTGGCCCTCATGGTCTGGACGTTCTGGCCCGGCCAGAGCTGGACCCCCAAGCTCGGCCTCGACCTCCGCGGCGGCACCCAGGTCATCCTGACGCCGACGTCGGCCACGGGCGGCGGCGCGATCACCGACGACCAGCTCAAGCAGACCGTCGAGATCATCCGCCAGCGCGTCGACGGGTTCGGCGTCGCCGAGGCCGAGGTCACCACGCAGGGGAGCGGCAGCAGCGCCACGATCGTCGTCTCGATCCCCGGGGCCACCAACGAGAAGGTCCTCGAGACCCTCTCCACCACCGCGAAGCTCGACTTCCGCCCCGTGCTCGCCGTCGACTACGGCAGCCTGGCCGTCACCCCGACCGAGAGCCCGAGCCCGTCGGCGTCCGGATCGGCGTCGTCCACCGCGAGCCCGACGCCGTCGGCCTCGACGTCGGCCGGTTCCGGCAGCGCGTCGCCGAGCCCCACGGCGTCGGCGTCCGCCACCGGCCAGGGTGCGCCGGTGCCCAACGCCGACACCGCCTCGCCCAGCCCCACCGCGTCGGGCAGCGCCTCGCCGAGCCCGTCGACGTCGGCTTCCGGCGGCGTCATCACCGCCGAGGGCGGCCTGCCCCCAGTGCAGTCGCCGAAGAACGACGCCGCGTTCCAGAAGGCGTTCACCGACATCGACTGCTCGGCGACCGGTGCGCTCAAGGGCGGCCCGACCGACCCGGAGTACTACCTGGCCACCTGCTCGGTGGACGGCGGGCTCAAGTACCTGCTCGACCCGGCGGCCGTCGAGGGCACCGAGATCAGCAGCGCGTCCGCCACCCTCGCCCAGCAGGGCGTGGGCTGGGAGGTGCAGCTCAGCTTCACCCCTGAAGGCGCGCAGCAGTTCGCCGAGGTCACCGGCAAGCTCGCGCAGCAGCCGTCGCCGCAGAACCAGTTCGCGATCACCCTCGACGGACTGGTGCAGTCCGCGCCCTACGTGAGCACCGCGATCCTCGGCGGCAACGCCACCATCAGCGGCTCGTTCACGGCCGAGGAGGCCAAGGCCCTCGCCAACGTCCTCAAGTACGGCTCGCTGCCGGTGTCGCTCGAGGTCTCGCAGGTCGAGCAGCTCTCGCCGACCCTCGGCGAGGACCAGCTGCGCGCGGGCATCCTGGCCGGTGCGCTGGGCCTCGTCCTGGTCGTCCTCTGGCTGGTCTTCTACTACCGGGCGCTGGGTCTGGTGGCCACGGCGTCGCTCGTGGTCGCCGCGCTCTGGACCTACTGCCTCCTCGTGGTCCTGGGCCGCACGATCGGCTACACGCTCTCGCTGGCCGGTGTGGCCGGCGCGATCGTCGCGATCGGTATCACCGCCGACTCGTTCGTCGTCTACTTCGAGCGTCTGCGCGACGAATTGCGCGACGGCCGCACCTACCGGCAGGCCGGCGACATCGGCTGGATCCGGGCCCGGCGCACGATCCTCGCGGCCGACTTCGTCTCCATGCTCGCCGCCGTCGTCCTGTACTTCCTGTCGGTGGGCAGCGTCCGCGGCTTCGCCTTCACCCTCGGCCTCACGACACTGGTCGACGTCCTGGTGGCGTTCGCCTTCACCCGTCCGCTGGTCCAGCTGCTGCTGCGCAGCAAGGCCATGACGTCGGGCGCGAAGTGGACCGGCCTCTCGCCCGACCACGTCGGCGGCAAGATGCTCGCCCGTGCCACCGGCACCGAGGTGGTGGACGACGTGCCAGCGCCCCGCCAGACGCTGGCTGCGGCGCGTGCCGCCTCCCGCGACGCCGAGAAGGAGATCTGATGTCCCGCCTCGGCAACATCGCCCACCAGCTCTACAGCGGCGAGGTCTCCTACGACTTCGTCGGCAAGCGCCGCCGCTGGTACGCCGTCTCCGCCGTCTTCCTCGTGCTCGCGCTCATCGGCCTGTTCGGCCGCGGGCTCAACACCGGCATCGAGTTCCAGGGCGGCTCGGAGTTCGTCGTGCCCAACACCACCGCGACCGTGGAGCAGGCGCGCGCCTCGGCCGAGGCCGCCGGCCTCACGGACCCTGTCGTCACCCAGGTCGGCGGCGACACGATCCGCATCCAGTCGACGCCGCTGACGCCGGCGGAGTCCGCCGAGGTGACCGCGCAGCTCGCCGACGACCTCGGCGTCGACTCCTCGACGATCGGCGTCCAGCTCGTCGGGCCCAGCTGGGGCGCCGACATCACCCAGCGCGCGCTCCAGGGCCTCGTGGCCTTCCTCGTGCTGGTGACGATCTTCCTGGCGTTCTACTTCGAATGGCGCCTCGCGGTCGCTGCGCTCATCGCGCTCATCCACGACCTGCTCATCACCATCGGCATCTACGCGCTGACCGGTTTCGAGGTCACGCCGGCGACCGTGATCGGCGTCCTGACGATCCTCGGCTTCTCGCTCTACGACACGGTGGTCGTGTTCGACAAGGTCAAGGAGAACACCCGCGGCATCACCGCGAGCAACCGCGTCACCTACAGCGAGGCCGCGAACCTCGCGCTCAACCAGACCCTGGTGCGCTCGATCAACACCTCGATCGTCGCCCTGCTGCCGGTCGCGGCGATCCTCATCATCGGCGTCGGCCTGCTCGGCGCCGGCACGCTCAAGGACCTGTCGCTCGCGCTGTTCATCGGCACGGCGGCCGGTACCTACTCGTCGATCTTCATCGCCACGCCGGTGGCCGCGCAGCTGCAGGAGCGCCGTCCCGAGATGAAGGCGCTCGCCGCACGGGTGGCCGCCCGCCGCGCGGGTGCCGAGGGCCGGGCCCGCCGCAAGGGCGGCTCCGCACCGGCCGGCGGCACCCTGGTCGCCGACGAGCTCGACACCGCCATCGAGCACGGCACCATCGCCGAGCAGCTGTCGTCGTCGCCGTCGGCGCCGCAGCCCAGCGGCCCGCGCGCGCAGCCCAAGCGCAACCAGACCCGGTCGCAGCGCAAGAAGCGCTGATGGCCGGCCTCGAGGAGCTGCTCGACACCCGGATCCGGTCGGTCCCCGACTGGCCGGTTCCGGGCGTGACGTTCCGCGACATCACCCCGCTGCTCGCCGACCCGGCGGGCATCCCCGCGGTGGTCGACGGCATGCGCGCGGGGCTCGACGGCCTCGGTCTCGGCGACGTCGACCTGGTGGCCGGCATCGAGGCGCGCGGCTTCGTCCTCGGCGCCCCGCTGGCGGTGGCGCTCGGCTGCGGGTTCGTGCCGGTGCGCAAGCAGGGCAAGCTGCCCGGCGAGGTGCACTCCGCCAGCTACGACCTCGAGTACGGCCAGGCCGTGCTCGAGGTGCAGGTGGGCGCCGTCGCCGCGGGCCACCGCGTGGTCCTCGTCGACGACGTCCTCGCAACCGGGGGCACCGCGGCGGCGGCCGCCGAGCTGCTGCGGGCCGCCGGCGCAGAGGTCGTGGCCCTGGCGGTCCTGCTCGAGCTCCCCGCCCTCGACGGCCGGGCCCGCCTCGACGGGCTGCCGCTGGTGTCGCTGCGCGCGGTGTGACGCACCCCCGTCGTCCGGCGTACCGCGTCGACCCCGGTTCCGGGCCCGCGCGGCCGTAGGCTCGGCGCGCACGCGTACGCGAGGAGGCCCGGATGTCCGACCAGGTGGTCGACGTCGACGCCGCCGACGGACCGGGCGCCGGAGACGACGTCCCGCCGCCGGTGTTCGTGCGACGCCACACCGGCGCCTACATCGAGATGCTGGTCTCGAGCATCCTGTCGCTGACGGCGTCGCTGGTGCTCTCCGTCGAGGCCTGGCTGCTGGCGCAGGACCCGGGCGCCATCTTCAGCTGCGACATCAACACCAAGATCTCGTGCGGCACAGTGGCGGAGTCGTGGCAGGCGACGCTGCTGGGGTTCCCCAACGCGTTCCTGGGCCTCATCTTCGAGCCCATCGTGATCACGCTGGCCGTCGCCTCGCTGGGCGGGGTGCGGTTCCCCCGGTGGTTCATGCTCGGCGCCCAGGGCCTCTACACGATCGCCATCGCCTTCGCGTACTGGCTGTTCCTGCAGGCCTACTTCGTCATCGGGGCGCTGTGCCCGTGGTGCCTGCTGGTCACCGCTGCCACCACCCTGGTGTGGGCCTCGATGTTCCGCGTCAACATCCTCGACGGCCACATCCGGTTCGGCTCGGCGCAGCCCACGGTCGTGCGGGCGCTGCGCCTCGGCGTCGACACCGGCGTCGTGCTCATCGTGCTCGCGATCATCGCGGCGATGGTGGCCTACCGGTACCTGTGAGCCCGCTCTGCGCGACGCGGCGTCCGGCCCGGGCACCGGAGCGCGGTCCGTACGGGTCCGCACGTAGACTGGGCCGCCACAGCCGAGCAGGTGGCGAGGAGGCCGGGTGGCCGAGGACGTCGTAGCGCAGGGCGCGGACGCGCCCTCCACGGCTGCGCCCGCCCAGCCCGACACCCGCTCTCCGGCGTTCCAGGCCACCAGCCTCCGGTCGCGCCTCCCGCGGATCTCCTCCCGTCGCGCCGGCCAGCGCGGGGGAGCGCACCCCGAGCTCGAGCCGCTGCTGCGCACCGTGAAGCAGTACCACCCCAAGGCCGACCTCTCGATCCTCGAGCGGGCCTACGAGCAGGCGGCCTACCTCCATCGAGACCAGCACCGCCGCAGCGGCGACCCGTACATCACCCATCCGCTCGCCGTGGCCACCATCCTCGCCGAGCTCGGCACCACGCCGGCCACACTCGCTGCAGCGCTGCTCCACGACACCGTCGAGGACACCGAGTACAGCCTCGACGCGCTGCGGGAGGACTTCGGCGACGAGGTCGCCGCGCTCGTCGACGGCGTCACCAAGCTCGACAAGGTGAAGTACGGCCAGGCCACCGCGGCCGAGACCGTCCGCAAGATGGTCGTCGCGATGGCCAAGGACATCCGCGTCCTCGTCATCAAGCTCGCCGACCGCCTCCACAACATGCGCACCCTGCGCTGGATGCCGCCGGCCAAGCAGGAGCAGAAGGCGCGCGAGACCCTCGAGATCTACGCCCCGCTCGCGCACCGCCTCGGCATGAACACGATCAAGTGGGAGCTCGAGGACCTCGCCTTCGCCACGCTCTACCCGAAGATGTACGACGAGATCGTGCGCCTCGTGGGGCAGCGGGCGCCGGAGCGCGACGAGTACCTGCAGCAGGTCATCGCCGCGGTGAAGACCGACCTCGACGCCGCGAAGATCAAGAACACCGTCACCGGTCGGCCGAAGCACTACTACTCCGTCTACCAGAAGATGATCGTTCGGGGCCGCGACTTCGCCGACATCTACGACCTCGTGGGCATCCGCATCCTCGTGGAGTCCGTGCGCGACTGCTACGCCGTGCTCGGCGTCATCCACGCGCGCTGGAACCCGGTCCCCGGCCGGTTCAAGGACTTCATCGCGATGCCCAAGTTCAACATGTACCAGTCGCTGCACACGACGGTGATCGGGCCGACCGGCCGTCCCGTCGAGCTGCAGATCCGCACCATGGACATGCACCGCGCGGCCGAGTACGGCGTCGCCGCCCACTGGCGCTACAAGCAGGGCAGCGTCGGCGGCAAGCAGGGCCCGGACGACATGGCCTGGCTGCGGCAGCTGCTCGAGTGGCAGCGCGAGACCGAGGACCCCGACGACTTCCTCGACTCGCTGCGCTACGACCTCGGCTCCAGCGAGGTCTTCGTCTTCACGCCCAAGGGCGACGTGGTGGCCCTGCCGGGCGGGTCGACGCCGGTCGACTTCGCCTACGCCGTCCACACCGAGGTGGGCCACCGCTGCGTGGGCGCGCGGGTCAACGGCAAGCTGGTGCCGCTCGAGTCCTCGCTCGACTCCGGCGACGTCGTCGAGGTGTTCACGTCCAAGGCCGAGAACGCCGGGCCCAACCGCGACTGGCTGCAGTTCGTCAAGAGCCCGCGGGCCCGCTCGAAGATCAAGGCCTGGTTCTCCAAGGAGCGCCGCGAGGAGGCGGTCGAGTCCGGCAAGGACGCGATCACCCGCGCGATGCGCAAGGCCGGCCTGCCGCTGCACCGGCTGCTGTCTGCTGGGGCGCGGCAAGGGCTGCTGGCCGAGCTCCACCTCTCCGACGTCACCGCGCTCTACGCCGCGGTCGGCGAGGGCCGGCTCTCGGCCGCCACGGTCGTCCAGCGGTTGGTGGCTGCGCACGGAGGCGCCGACGGCGCCACCGAGGACCTCGCCGAGGTCGTCACCCCCACCAAGATCGCGAGCGGCAAGGCCCGCCCCCAGGGCGACCCCGGCATCGTGGTCGACGGCGACGACGACGTCTGGGTCAAGCTCGCCCGCTGCTGCACCCCGGTGCCCGGAGACGACGTGCTCGGCTTCGTCACCCGCGGCCACGGCGTCTCGGTGCACCGCACCGACTGCGTCAACGTGGCGTCGCTGCAGCAGGAGCCCGACCGCATCGTGCCCGTCACCTGGTCGCCCAAGGCCTCGAGCGTGTTCCTGGTGAACATCCAGGTGGAGGCGCTCGACCGCAGCCGCCTGCTCTCCGACGTCACGCGCGCGCTGTCCGACCAGCACGTGAACATCCTGTCGGCGTCGGTGAGCACGACCCGCGACCGGATCGCGCTCTCCCGCTTCACCTTCGAGATGGCCGACGCCACCCACCTCGGCTCGGTCCTCAAGGCAGTCCGAGGAGTCGAGGGCGTCTACGACGTCTATCGCGTGTAGGAGTTTCCGCGATCTGGTAGTCGCGTCACGCGTCTGCCACAGGACCACACGCGCAGCCGCCGCGGACGCGACTACCCGCTTGCACCGACGCCTGACGCGCACTCCAGCAGATCTGGTAGTCGGAACGCGCGCTCTGCCGCGCGAAACGACTACCAGATCGCGCTGTCAGCCCGAGAACTCGGCCGCTGCGCGCTCGGCCGCCTCGAGGAGAGCCTGCGTCGTCGCGATGCGGCCCTCGGCGTCGGCCACCTTGCGGGCGTCGCCCGCGGCCTCCGCCTTGGCGCGCTCCTTCTCCAGCTTGTCCAGCGACGCCCGGAACTGGGCGACGGTGTCCTCGGCGCGCGCGCGGGCCTCGGGGTTGGTGCGGCGCCACTGCTCCTGCTCGCCGCGGCGCACGGCGTCCTCGACCCGGCGCAGCCGGCCCTCGATGCGCTCCTTGTCGCCGCGCGGCACGTGGCCGACCTGCTCCCAGCGCTCGTGGATGGAGCGCAGGGCGGCCTTGGCCGACTTGAGGTCGGAGGTGTTGATCGCCTCGGCCTCGGCGAGCAGGGCCTCCTTGGCGGCGAGGTTCTCGGCGTAGCCGGCGTCGCGCTTGCCGAGCTCGGCGTTGCGCGCCGCGAAGAAGGTGTCCTGCGCGGTGCGGAAGCGCTGCCACAGCGCCTCCTCGTCGGCCTTGCCCGCGCGCCCGGCGGCCTTCCAGCGCGCCATGAGGTCACGGTACGCCGACGCCGTGGGGCCCCAGTCCGTGGACGCCGACAGAGCCTCGGCCTCGGCGACGAGCGCCTCCTTGACCTGCTTGGCCTCACTGCGCTCGCTGTCGAGGCGGGCGAAGTGCTGACGGCGGTGCTTGTCGAACTGCGAACGCGCGTGGCTGAACCGCTTCCAGAGAGCCTGCTCACCGGTGCGGTCGGCGCGCGGGGCGGCCTTCCACTCGTCGAGGAGCTCCTTGAAACGCTCGCCCGTGGCCTTCCACTGGGTCGACGCCGCGAGGCTCTCGGCCTCGACGACGATCTTCTCGCGGGCCTCGAGCGCGGCGGCCTTCGCCTTGGCACGGGCCTCGGCGGCCACCGCGCGCTTCTCCTGCACGAGCGTGTCGAGCGCGGCGACCCGCGCCTTGAGCGAGGTGAGGTCGCCGACCATCGACGGCGACTCGAGCGACTCGTTGGCCCGCTTCACGACCGCAGCGGCCTGCTCGGGCGAGGCCTTGCCCTCGGTGAGACGGCGGGTCGCGAGGCTGACCTCGACGGAGAGGTCGTCGAACTTGCGGACGAAGAAGGCCAGGCCTTCCTCGGGGGTGCCGGCGGCCCACTGGCCGACGACGTGCTCGCCCTCGTCGGTGCGGACGTGGACGTTGCCCTCGTCGTCGACGCGGCCGAAGGTGGCGGAGTCGGTGGGGCGGTCCTCGTGGACCTCGGCCTCGACGGCCTCGGCAGCGGGGGCGGCCGGGGCCGCCGGCCCGGTCGCGACCGGACGGGGCGGCGCGGGGCGCACGGACCCGGCCAGGGCGGCCGGGCTCGGGCGGGGGCCGGGCTTGGGAACCGCGGGCGCCGCCGCCTCAGGAGCGGCGGACGCGGCAGCCGGAGCCTCGGCCGCAGGAGCCTCCGGCTCGGCAGCGGTCTCGGCAGCAGCGGCCTCGGGCTCGGCCGCCGCCTCGGCGACCTCGGCCGGAGCAGCGTCGTCGGTCGCGGGCGCCGCCTCGGCCTCCACCGTCTCCACGGCGGCCTCCGTCGCGTCAGCCGCGGGTGCGGCCTCGGTCTCCGCCTCGACGGCCGCGCGCTCGGCCGCGTCGACCTCGCCGGCCATGTCTGGTGTGTCCGGCGTGTCCGGCGTCACCGCGGTTTCCGCCGGAGCGGTGGTCCCGGCGCCCTCGGGCTCGACCTCGGGCGTCGGGTTCTCGGTGCTGTCGCTGCTCACTGCGTGTTCACTCCTCAGCCGGCCGGCGTCTCGCTGGTCGTGGCCTTCGTGATGACGATGGGCTGTGCGGGCGCTCCGTCGCCGCTGCCGTTGGCGGTGCCGGCGGCAGCGACCTTCTCGACGACGTCGAGCCCGGACACCACTGTGCCCCAGATCGTGTAGTCAGGCCCGAGGGTTGTGTCCTTGTAGACGATGAAGAACTGGCTGCCGGCGGTGCCCGGGCCCGCGTTGGCCATGGCCACGGTGCCCCGGGGGTAGTTGTTCGCGCCGTCCGCGGGCAGGTTCTCGTCGGGCACGGTGTAGCCGGGGCCGCCAGTGCCGTCGTTGTTGGGGCTGCCGCACTGCAGCACGAAGATGCCCTCGGTGGTGAGGCGGAAGCACGCGCTGTCGGTGTAGTAGCCCTGGCTGGCGAGGAACGCCATGGAGGCGGTGGTCTTCGGTGCCTTGGCCGGGTCGACGGTCTCGATGACGATGTCGCCGCAGTTGGTGGCCAGTGTGATGGTCGCCGGGCCCGCAAGCGTGCCCGACGGGGGAGCCGACCAGGTCTGGGTCTTCACGGTGGGCTCGGGCGGCGTGGTGCAGCCCTGGACCGACGTCGTGGTGGAGGGGGACGCCGAGGGCGAGGTGCTGCCCGAGGGCGACGTGCTCGGCGTGACGCTCGTGGACGGCGACGGGCTCACCGACGAGCCGCCGTCGGCCACGGTGCCGCTGTCGCGGTTGGTCAGCAGGAGGGCGACGACGCCGCCGATCACGACCACGAGGGCCGCCACCACGGCGAGGACCTGGTTGCGGCGCCGCTGGGCGGCCGTGCGCTCGGCGCGGCGCGCCTGCTGGCGCTCGTACTTGGCGCGCGCGAGCTCGCGCTCGCGCTTGTTGCTGCTCGCCACGCCGCAGCTCCTGATCCGTCGTCCCTGCCGGGCCGACGCCGTCGGCGGCCCGCCGCGCTCCCGCGCCCGAGCGAGTCTAGGCAGTGGGGGCATGGCGCCGCGGGAGCGGGGCGTGCGGGCGCGGCGCCGAGGCGCGGGTCAGCCAGCCCTGCGGCCCTGCGCTGCCCGGCGGCCGAGCGGCCCGGGCCGGATACACGCACGGGTGCGCCCGTGGCGGCCGGTAGGCTTCCGGGGCCGGGCAGCGCTCCGGTGAGCGCAGACCGCAGACCGCACCGCCGCGGCCCGACCGACGGGCAGCGCCCGGGGACCAGACCCGTCGGACCGCCAGGAGGGACGCACCATGCTCGTCGTGGGCTTCCCGGCCGGCCCCTGGGGCACCAACTGCTACGTCGTGGCCACCGGCGCCGGCCAGGAGTGCGTCGTCGTCGACCCGGGCAAGGACGCCGCCCCCGGCGTCGAGGAGGCCGTCCGCGAGCACGGGCTCCAGCCGGTCGCCGTCCTGCTCACCCACGGCCACATCGACCATGTGTGGTCCGTGGTGCCCCTGTGCGGCGCCCACGACGTGCCTGCGTGGATCCACCCCGACGACCGCGCCATGCTCGCCGACCCGCTGGCAGGCATCAGCGCCCAGACCGCCGCGATGCTCGAGTCCATGACCGAGGGCCGGCTGCAGGCGGGGGAGCCCGACGACGTCCGCGAGCTCGCCGACGGCGCCGTGCTCGAGCTGGCGGGCCTGCGCCTCGTCGTCGACCACGCGCCTGGCCATACCCGCGGGTCGGTGATGTTCCGCCGCGAGGCCGATGCCGAGCTGCCGCCGGTGCTGTGGTCGGGCGACGTCCTGTTCGAGGGCTCGATCGGGCGCACCGACCTGCCGGGCGGCGACCACGCGGCGATGCTCGACAGCCTCGTCCGCACGGTGCTGCCCCTCGACGACGAGACCGTCGTGCTCCCCGGGCACGGCGGCACCACGACCATCGGCCGCGAGCGCGCGGCCAACCCGTACCTGACCGCCCTCGCGGGGCGCTCGGCCGGCCCGGCCGCCCCGTCGCGCGGTCTGTAGGAGAGACGACGCATGGCCAGGATCGCCCCGCTGTCCGGGTTCCCGGAGTGGCTGCCCGCCGAGCGCGTGGTCGAGCAGGAGGTGCTCGACACCGTGCGGCGCGTGTTCGAGCTGCACGGCTTCGCCGGGATCGAGACCCGCGCCGTGGAGCCGCTCGAGCAGATGCTGCGCAAGGGCGAGATCGACAAGGAGGTCTACGTCCTGCGGCGGCTGCACGCCGACGAGGGCGAGCCCGACGCCGGCCTCGGCCTGCACTTCGACCTCACCGTGCCGTTCGCGCGCTACGTGCTGCAGAACGCCGGGCACCTCGAGTTCCCGTTCCGGCGCTACCAGATCCAGAAGGTGTGGCGCGGCGAGCGGCCGCAGGAGGGCCGCTTCCGCGAGTTCACGCAGGCCGATATCGACATCGTCGACCGCGACACCCTCGCCTTCCACCACGAGGTGGAGGTGGCGCTGGTGATGGCGGAGGTGTTCCGCGAGCTGCCGATCCCGCCCGCGGTGATCCTGGTCAACAACCGCAAGCTGGCCGAGGGCTTCTTCCTCGGGGCGGGTGCGTCCGACGCCGCGGCCGCCCTGCGCGCGATCGACAAGCTCGACAAGATCGGCGCCGCCAAGGTCGGCGCCCTGCTCGAGTCCGACGCCGGGCTGTCGGCCGACGGCGCGCAGAAGTGCCTCGCGCTCGCGACGATCCGCAGCGCCGACACGTCGTTCGTCGAGCAGGTGCGCGCGCTCGGCGTCGAGCACCCGCTGCTCGACGAGGGGCTCGAGGAGCTCGCCGCCGTCATCGCGGCGGCGCAGGCGCGCATGCCGGGCGCCGTGGTGGCCGACCTCAAGATCGCGCGCGGCCTCGACTACTACACCGGCACGGTCTACGAGACGCAGCTCGTCGGCTACGAGGCGGTCGGCTCCGTGTGCTCGGGCGGGCGCTACGACGCCCTCGCGAGCGACGGCAAGGCCACCTACCCCGGCGTCGGCATCTCCCTCGGCGTCTCCCGTCTCGTGTCCGTGCTGCTCGGCAAGGGCCTCGTGCAGGCGAGCCGCTCGGTGCCCACGGCGGTGCTGGTCGCGGTCTCGTCCGACGAGAGCCGCGCGGCGTCCGAGGACGTCGCAGCGGCGCTGCGATCCCGGGGCATCAGCACCGAGGTCGCGCCGAGCGCCGCGAAGTTCGGCAAGCAGATCCGCCACGCCGACCGGCGCGGCATCCCGTACGTCTGGTTCACCGCAGACGACGGCACCCACTCGGTCAAGGACATCCGCTCGGGGGAGCAGGTCGACGCCGACCCGGCGTCGTGGGCCCCTCCCGCGGACGACCTCCGACCGACCGTCACCCTGGTGGCCGGCCCCGTCTCGGCCGGCACCGACAGCGAGGAGAGCACGTCGTGATCCGCACCCACACTGCCGGGAGCCTCCGCTCCGAGCACGTCGGCCAGACCGTCACGCTGGCCGGCTGGGTCGCCCGTCGCCGCGACCACGGCGGCGTGGCCTTCCTCGACCTGCGCGACGCGTCCGGCGTCGTCCAGGTGGTCGTGCGCGATCCCGACGTCGCCCACCCCCTGCGCAACGAGTTCTGCGTCAAGGTCGTGGGCCAGGTCTCGGCGCGCCCCGAGGGCAACGCCAACCCCGACCTGCCCACCGGCGACATCGAGGTCGTGACCGAGGCCCTCGAGGTGCTCTCGGTGTCGGCCCCGCTGCCGTTCCCGATCGACGAGCACGTCGAGGTCGGCGAGGAGGCGCGTCTGCGCTACCGCTACCTCGACCTGCGCCGCAGCGCGCCCGGCAACGCGATCCGGCTGCGCAGCCGCGTCAACCGCATCGCGCGCGACGTGCTGTACACCCACGACTTCGTCGAGATCGAGACGCCGACGCTCACCCGGTCGACGCCGGAGGGCGCGCGCGACTTCCTCGTGCCGGCCCGTCTGCAGCCGGGCAGCTGGTACGCCCTGCCGCAGAGCCCGCAGCTGTTCAAGCAGCTGCTCATGGTCGCCGGCATGGAGCGCTACTTCCAGATCGCGCGGTGCTACCGCGACGAGGACTTCCGCGCCGACCGCCAGCCGGAGTTCACCCAGCTCGACATCGAGATGAGCTTCGTCGACCAGGACGACGTCATCGGCGTCGGCGAGGCCGTCGTGTCCGCGCTCTGGCGCGAGATCGGCCACGAGATCGCCCTGCCGATCCCGCGGATGACCTACGCCGACTCGATGGCCCGCTACGGCAACGACAAGCCCGACCTGCGCTTCGGCCAGGAGCTCGTGGAGCTCACCGACTACTTCAAGGACACGCCGTTCCGCGTGTTCCAGGCCCCCTACGTCGGCGCCGTCGTCATGCCCGGCGGCGCGTCGCAGCCGCGCAAGCAGCTCGACGCCTGGCAGGACTGGGCCAAGCAGCGCGGCGCGCGCGGCCTCGCCTACGTCCTCATCCAGGAGGACGGCGAGCTCGGCGGCCCGGTGGCCAAGAACCTGTCCGACGCCGAGCGTGCCGGCCTCGCCGACGCCGTCGGCGCCAAGTCCGGCGACTGCGTGTTCTTCGCCGCCGGCGAGACCTCTCCGTCTCGCGCGCTCCTCGGCGCCGCACGCCTCGAGATCGGCAAGCGGTGCGGGCTGATCGACGAGTCGGCGTGGTCGTTCGTGTGGATCGTCGACGCGCCGCTGTTCGAGCCGTCGTCGAAGGCGGTCGAGTCGGGCGACGTCGCCGTCGGTGCCGGCGCCTGGACCGCCGTGCACCACGCCTTCACCTCGCCCAAGCCGGAGTGGATCGACCGGTTCGAGGAGGACCCGGGCGCGGCCCTGGCCTACGCCTACGACCTCGTCTGCAACGGCAACGAGATCGGCGGCGGGTCGATCCGTATCCACCAGCGCGACGTGCAGCAGCGCGTCTTCGCGATGATGGGCCTCGGCCCGGAGGAGCAGCAGGAGAAGTTCGGCTTCCTGCTCGACGCCTTCGCCTTCGGCCCGCCCCCGCACGGCGGCATCGCGTTCGGCTGGGACCGCATCACGGCGCTGCTGTCGGGCAGCGACTCGATCCGCGACGTCATCGCGTTCCCCAAGACCGGCGGCGGCCAGGACCCGCTCACCGGCGCCCCGGCGCCGATCAGCCCCGAGCAGCGCGCCGAGGCCGGCGTCGACTACGTCCCCGAGGACGAGGACGGCGAGGACGAGGTCCGCGAGTAACAGTGCGAATGTTCGGTTTCGAGGCCGCCAAACCGAACATTAAGGCTGTTACTCGCGACCCGTACGGGCGTGCCCTCTGGCGCCGATCCGGGCCTCCCGCCCCATACTGGACGCTTCCGCGGACACGCCGCGGGTGCCAGAGGAGCGACCGTGCCCGACCCCACCGACGGAACCGACCTCCCGGGCGTGCCGACCGGGCTGCCTGAGCCTGCGGTGGGCCCGGTGGTGTCGCCGCTGCACGGGCGCCGCGACAACCCCGACGAGCTGACCCGCAAGCCGCTGGTCTTCTGGGACCGGATCAAGCTGCTGCTGTTCTTCGGCATCGCGTTCGAGCTCATCGCGTGGGCGCAGGCGTCTAACAACCCGCTGCTCGACGTCGCTGGAGCCGAGCGCGCCACGGCTGCCACCGGGTTCGGCCAGATCCTGCTGGTCCTCATCGTCCTCGAGGCGCTGCGCCAGATCCACTTCGTGCTCGCCGAGAACGTCGCGGGCTACCACCAGCTGTGGGTGCGGGCCTTCGCGCGCACCGAGCGGTTCTCCGGCCGGTTCAACCCGTGGACCCGCTACCGCATCGCCCGTGTGATCAAGTGGGTCGTCGGCCTCGCCGTGATCGCGATGGTGCTCTCGGCGTTCTCCGGCCTGCCGCCGGTCATGGCGCTGTTCAAGGTGCCGGCGTGGTTCATCGGGCAGCTGCCGATGATCCTGCAGCTGGTCCTGTACCTGTTCATCGCGGTCGCGCAGTTCGCGATGATCTTCTACTTCCTGTCGCGCGGCGGCGTCGACGTCTACTTCCCCGACGACGTGAAGACCCGCTTCACCGACGTCTGGGGCCAGGACCACGTCCTCGAGCGCGTGCGCGAGAACGTCGTCTTCCTCGAGAACCCGGAGGCGATCGAGGAGAAGGGCGGGTACGTCCCCGGCGGCATCCTGCTGTGGGGCCCGCCCGGCACCGGCAAGACGCTGCTCGCCGAGGCGGTCGCGGGCGAGACGGGCAAGCCCTACGTCTTCGTCGACCCGGGCGCCTTCATCAACATGTTCTTCGGCGTCGGCGTCCTCAAGGTCAAGAGCCTCTACCGCAAGCTGCGCAAGCTGTCGCTGAAGTACGGCGGCGTCATCGTCTTCTTCGACGAGGCCGACACCCTCGGCAGCCGCGGCGGCTCGGTGAGCCAGGCGCGGCGCGTCTCGCTCGAGGGCGGAGTGCCGGCATTCGAGGCGTCGACGCTGCCGTCGTGCAACGGGGAGCACTACGTCTCGGCGTCCACCCGCAAGCTCCTCGCCGACCTGCGCTTCGAGGAGGCGCAGCGCCAGCTGTTCGTGCCCACCGGCACGAACGGCGGCGGCGGCATGGGCGGCGGGATGGGCACGCTGCAGGCGCTGCTCACCGAGATGTCGGGCCTGAAGAAGCCGCGCGGCTTCGTCAACCGCGTCATCCGCAGGACGCTGGGCATGCGGCCGAAGCCGCCGCCCAAGTACCGGATCCTGCACATCATGGCGACGAACATGCCCGACTCGCTCGACCCGGCGCTGCTGCGCCCGGGCCGCATCGACCGGATCTACCGGGTGGGCTACCCCTCCAAGGAGGGGCGCATCGAGACGTTCCGCAACTACCTCGACCGCATCAAGCACGAGGTGACGCCGGAGCAGGTCGAGAACCTCGCCACGATCTGGCCCAACGCCACCGGCGCGATCATCAAGGACGCCGTCAACGAGGCGCTCGTCATCGCCATCCGAGACGACCGCGACACCGTGACCTACCGCGACCTCATCAAGGCGAAGTCCATGAAGGACAACGGCCTCCCAGACGGCGGCCAGTACGTCGACCGCGAGCGCCACTCGATCGCGCTGCACGAGGCCTGCCACGCCGTCGCGATGTACCGCCTGCAGCACTCGCACGTGATCGACACCGCGACCATCGAGCGCCGCGGCGACGTCGGCGGCTTCGTCGCGCCGGTGCCGCTCGAGGATCAGATGTTCAAGTGGCGCACCGACGTCGAGATCGACGTCATGACGTTCCTCGCGTCGCTGGCCGGCGAGCGGATGTTCTACGACGGCGACAACACCTCCGGTGTCGGCGGCGACATGCGCCAGGCGACCGGTCTCGTCACGCAGCACATGCTGTCGGCGGCGATGGGCGACACACTGCGCTCGTTCGGCGCGTTCTCGAACATCACCATGGGCGTGCCCTACGAGGGCCAGACCGCCGACGCCGTCGAGGCCAAGCTCCGCGAGCTCTACGACCGCACGGTCGAGCTGCTCCAGGACAACCGCCGCGAGGTGCTCGCCGTGGCCCACGCGCTCGAGGCGCACAAGACGCTGTCAGGCGAGGACGTCGTCGCCGTCATCGAGGGCGGCCAGGGCCCGCTCGTCGACGGCCGCGGGTACGTCGAGCCGCAGTTCGTGGCTGAGCTCGAGGACTACCACCGGCGCGCCGTCGAGGCCCACAAGGTCGCGCACGAGCGGCGTCCGGCCCTGCCCTCGCTGCCCACCCCCGTGGCCGCAGCCACCCGCGGCGCCACCGAGGACGCCTGACCTACCCGCTCTGGATGGGTGTCGCGTCGCTATACCGACGCGACACCCATCCAGAGCGGAACTATGCGCGGGGGATGCGGCCGGTGGTGCTTCCTCGCTCGCGGGTGAAGCCGAGCGAGGTGTAGAGCCGGGACGCCGCGTCGTTGTCGGCGTAGGTGTCGAGGGTGACGGCGGGCGCGCCCGCGGCCAGGGCATCGCGGGTGACCGCCGCGCACAGCAGCCGTGCCAGGCCGCGCCCGCGCCGCTCGGGGTGCGTGGCGACGTCGTTGAGGTGGGCCGCGCCCGACCGCTGGCGGGTCACCGCGACCATGCAGGCGAGCCCGCCGGTGCCCTCCAGCCCGCCGTCGGGGTCGAGCAGCGCCGCCCAGCGCACGACGCGCGGGTCGCCCGCGGGGTACGGCGCGTCGGGCGAGGCGAGGTCGAGCAGGGCGGCCAGCCGCGGGTCGTCGGCCGGGAGGTCCACGACGACGACGTCGGACGCCGGCTCGGGCGAGACGAGGGTCGCCCAGCAGTCCCAGTCCGACACCTCCGCCGGCCGGATCCGCTCCGGCAGCAGGGCCAGGCCCCCGCGCGGGACGGTGATGCCGAGCACCGGGTCTCCCTCGCCCGCCTCATCGACGAGGCGGACGGCGAGCCCGACCGCGGCCGCGATGTGGTCCGGGTCGGACGGGTCCGCGGCCAGCGCGTGCGTCCAGCGCAGCCCCTTCCACGGGTGCCGGGTGAGGCAGGCAGCGGCGACGCCGGGCAGCGCCAGCACCTGCTCGAACGAGCCCGGGTCGAGGTCGTAGCGGACGAACCGGCTGCCCGGCAGGGCGGCGACGAGGTCGGCGTGCAGGGCGAGCTGGCGGTCGTCGGGGTCGGGCGGCACGGCCACACCCCATCACGGACCCGTACCGGATGCGTGCCGCGGCGCTCTACCGCCGCGAGACCCATCCAGATCGGGTCCGTAGGGTGTGCGCGTGACGGCGAGCCTGTTCGACGAGGGGGCGGGGCCCTCGCGCGCCGGGGCGCCGCTGGCGGTGCGGATGCGCCCGCGCACCCTCGACGAGCTCGTCGGCCAGCGCCACCTGCTCGAGCCAGGCAGCCCGCTGCGCCGGCTGGTGTCCGGCTCGCAGGACGGCCGCGCGGGCGTCACCAGCGTGATCCTCTGGGGCCCGCCCGGGACCGGGAAGACCACGCTCGCGACGCTGGTGAGCACCTCCACCGGACGCCGTTTCGTCGAGCTCTCGGCCGTCACGGCCGGCGTGAAGGACGTCCGCGAGGTGGTCGAGCGCGCCCGCGACGCGCTGGCGATGCAGCACCAGGGCACGGTCCTGTTCGTCGACGAGGTGCACCGCTTCTCCAAGACCCAGCAGGACGCGCTGCTGCCCGCGGTCGAGAACGGCTGGGTCACCCTCGTCGCCGCGACCACGGAGAACCCGTCCTTCTCGGTGATCTCGCCGCTGCTCTCGCGCTCGCTGGTGCTCACCCTGGCCCCGCTGACCGACGACGACGTGCGCGGCCTGCTGCGCCGCGCGGTCGAGGACCCCCGCGGCCTCGACGGCACCGTGGAGCTGTCGGCCGAGGCCGAGGACCACCTGCTCCGAGTGGCCGGCGGCGACGCCCGCCGCGCGCTCACGAGCCTGGAGGCGGCTGCCGGGGCGGCGATCGACGCCGGCTCCAGCACCGTCGACCTGCAGGCGGTGGAGCGGGCCGTCGACCGCGCCGCGCCCCGCTACGACCGCGATGGCGACCAGCACTACGACGTCATCAGCGCCTTCATCAAGAGCTGCCGCGGCAGCGACGTCGACGCCGCCCTGCACTACCTCGCGCGGATGCTCGAGGCGGGGGAGGACCCCCGGTTCATCGCCCGGCGGCTCATCATCCTGGCCAGCGAGGATGTCGGCATGGCCGACCCGTCGGCGCTGCAGGTGGCCGTGGCCGCCGCCAACGCCGTCCAGCTGATCGGCCTGCCGGAGGGCCGGCTCACCCTGGCCCAGGCCACCGTCCACATCGCCCTCGCCCCGAAGTCCAACGCCGTAACCCTGGCGATCGGCGCGGCCGAGGCCGACGTGCGCCGCGGGCTCATCGGGCCGGTGCCCGCGCATCTGCGCGACAGCCACTATGCCCGGGCGAAGGACCTCGGCCACGGGGTCGGCTACGTCTACCCCCACGACGTACCCGGGGGCGTGGCCGCCCAGCAGTACGCCCCCGACCAGGCCGAGGGCGCCCGCTACTACCGCCCCACCCGCTACGGCGCCGAGGCCCGCTACGCCGACGTCGCCGACCGCCTGCGCGTGGCCCTGGGCCGCGAGGCACCGGCCGCGCCCCCGGCCCCGGAGAAGCCGGAGGAGCGCGACGCGCCTGCGCAGGTAGGGTCGGACGACGCGGCGGAGGCGCCGCGCGAGGCCGATGGGAAGGGGTGAGCGGGCGTGAAGCGCCTGTTCTGGCTCGGCGTCGGCGCTGCGGCGGGCTACTACGCCGCCAAGCGCGGCGACCAGGCCCTCGAGCGCGCCCGCGAGCGCGGCCTGGTGGGCAACGTGACCCTGGCCGCCACGACCGCCCAGAAGGCCGCCGCCACCGCCACCCGCACGGCAGCCGCGCTCGGCGAGAAGGCCCGGGCCGCCGCCGAGCAGCAGTCCCAGCAGGCCGCGCCGACCCCGCAGCCGTCTCCGGCCCCGCGCACCAGCCCGGCACCCCGCGCCGCGAGCACCACGACCAGCAGCCCCAGCACCAGCCGAGAGGTCCGACCCTGATGGACTCCGCCGAGATCCGCAGCCGCTTCCTGCGGTTCTTCTCCGACCGCGGCCACACGCCCGTGCCGTCGGCGTCGCTGCTCCTCGACGACCCGACGCTGCTGTTCGTCAACGCCGGCATGGTGCCGTTCAAGCCGTACTTCCTCGGCGAGGCCACCCCGCCTTACCCGCGCGCGACGTCGGTGCAGAAGTGCGTGCGCACCCTCGACATCGACGAGGTCGGCAAGACCACCCGCCACGCGTCGTTCTTCCAGATGGCCGGCAACTTCAGCTTCGGCGACTACTTCAAGGAGGGCGCGATCCCGCTGGCGTGGGAGCTGCTCACGTCGTCGCAGGCCGACGGCGGCTACGGCTTCCCGGAGGACCGCCTCTGGGTGACGGTCTACGACGACGACGACGAGGCCCAGGACATCTGGCACCGCGTCGCCGGGATCCCGCTCGAGCGCATCCAGCGCCGCGACGCCAAGGACAACTACTGGTCCATGGGCGTCCCCGGCCCCGGCGGCCCCTGCTCGGAGATCTACTACGACCGCGGGCCGGAGCACGGCCTCGAGGGCGGCCCCGTCGCCGACGAGGACCGCTACCTCGAGGTCTGGAACCTCGTGTTCATGCAGGAGGAGCTCTCCGCGGTCCGCAGCAAGACCGACTTCGACGTCAAGGGCCCGCTCCCGGCGAAGAACATCGACACCGGCATGGGCCTCGAGCGCATGGCCGCGCTGCTGCAGGGCGTCGACAACATCTACGAGATCGACACCACGCGCCTCATCCTCGACCGCGCCAGCGCGCTGTCGGGCGCCCGCTACGGCGCCGACCACGACGACGACGTCCGCCTGCGCGTGGTCGCCGACCACTCCCGCACGGTCGCGTTCCTCATGCAGGACGGCGTCCTGCCCGGCAACGAGGGCCGCGGCTACGTGCTGCGCCGCATCCTGCGCCGCGTCGTCCGCAACATGCGGCTGCTCGGCTCCACCGACCCCGTGATGGGCGAGCTGATCCGCTCGTCGGTTGAGGCCATGGGCCCGCAGTACCCCGAGCTCGAGCAGGACCTCGGCCGCCTGGTGTCCATCGCGGAGAACGAGGAGGCGGTCTTCGCCGAGACCCTGCGCACCGGCACGACGCTGTTCGACACGGCCGTGTCCGACCTGCGCAAGTCCGGCGGCACCACGCTCGGCGGCGACGCCGCCTTCCAGCTCCACGACACCTACGGCTTCCCCATCGACCTCACCCTCGAGATGGCGGCCGAGAAGGGCATCGAGGTCGACCAGGAGGGCTTCCGCCGGCTCATGACCGAGCAGCGGCAGCGCGCCAAGGCCGACGCGAAGGCCCGCAAGGCCGGGCTCACGCCGGTCACGGTCTACAAGGACGTCATGGACGCCGCCGGCACCACGACGTTCACCGGCTACGACGAGGTCGTCACCGAGGGCACGCTGCGCGGCCTGCTCGTCGACGGCGAGGACGTGCAGTCCGCCCGCGAGGGCACCGACGTCGAGGTCGTCCTCGACCGCAGCCCGTTCTACGCCGAGGGCGGCGGCCAGCTCGCCGACGCCGGCGTCATCACCCTCGCCGACGGCTCCGTCGTCGAGATCTCCGACGTCCAGCAGCCGGTGCCCGGCCTGTACGTCCACCGCGGCCGCGTCCTCACCGGCGAGGCCGTCGTGGGCACGGGCGCCATCGGCTCGGTCGACCTCGAGCGCCGCCGCGCCATCTCTCGCGCGCACACCGCCACGCACCTGGTGCACAAGGCGTTCCGCGAGGCGCTCGGGGAGACCGCCACCCAGATGGGCTCGGAGAACAGCCCCGGCCGGTTCCGCTTCGATTTCCCGTCGGCGTCGGCCGTCCCACCGTCGGTCATGGCCGACGTCGAGGCCCGGGTCAACGACGTCCTGGCCGAGGACCTCGCCGTCACCGCCGAGTACATGACGCAGGACGCCGCCCGCGCGTCCGGCGCGATGGCGCTGTTCGGCGAGAAGTACGGCGACCGCGTGCGCGTCGTCTCGGTCGGCGACTGGGCGCGCGAGCTCTGCGGCGGCACGCACGCCCAGCGCTCGGGCCAGGTCGGCCTCGTGAAGTTCCTGTCCGAGGGGTCGATCGGCACCGGTGTGCGCCGCGTCGAGGCGCTCGTCGGCGTCGACGCCTACAAGTTCCTCGCCCGCGAGCACCTGCTGCTCACGCAGCTCAGCGAGATCGTCAAGGCCCGGCCGGAGGAGCTGCCCGAGCGGGTCGACGCCGCGCTCACGCGGCTCAAGGACGTCGAGCGCGAGATCGCCAAGGTCCGCTCGGCCCAGCTCGTCGCCAACCTCGAGGGCATCCTCGGTCTCGGCGAGCAGGTGGGCCCGGTGCGCGTGTGGACCTTCGCCGCGCCCGAGGGCACCGACGCCGCCGGCCTGCGCGAGCTGGTCACCAAGGGCCGCGACGCCGCCCGCTCCGAGATCCCGTCCGTCGTGGTCGGGGCCGCCGTCGCCGACGGCAAGGTCTCGGTCGTGGCGGCCACCAACGAGGCCGGGCGCCGCGAGGGCCAGTCGGCCAACGCCGTCCTGCAGGCCGCGCTCGCCGTGCTCGGCGGCCGCGGCGGCGGCAAGGACGACATGGCCCAGGGCGGCGGCTCCGAGACCTCGAAGGTCGACGACGCGTTCGCCGCGGTCCGCGCCCACGTCCACGCCTCCGTGGGGGCGTGACCGAGGGGCAGGGCGCCTTCCGGCGGGGGATCCGGATCGGCGTCGACGTCGGCAGCGTGCGGGTCGGGGTCGCCCGGACCGACCCGGACGGCGTCCTGGCCGTCCCCGTGGCCACCCTGGCCCGGCCGAAGGCCGTGGCCGCCCCGCGGACCGATCTCGACGGCGTCGCCGACCTCGTCGCCGAGTACGAGCCGCTCGAGGTGGTCGTGGGGCTCCCCGTGGCGCTGGACGGCACGGAGGGGCCCGCGGCCGAGGCCGTCCGGGCCTGGGTGACCGACCTCATGGACGTGCTCGGGAACCGGGGGACCGCCGTCCCCGTCCGTCTCGTGGACGAGCGGATGACCACCGCCGCCGCGGCCAAGGGGCTGCGGGCGGCCGGGCGCGACACCCGCTCGAGCCGTGCCGTGGTCGACCAGGCCGCGGCTGTCATGATCGTGCAGCACGCGCTCGACGCCGAGCGCGCCCAGGGCGCCCCGCCGGGCGTCCTGGTCGGAGCCCCGGAGGACACCGCATGAGCCAGCTCGGACTCGGGATGGACTACGACGACGAGCCGCGCGCCCGTCGCCGCCGGTCCTCGGGCCCGCTCGCCGTGCTCGTGGCAGTCGTCATGCTCGGCGCCGTCGCCTTCGCCGGCTACCTCGGCATCAAGTCGCTCACGGGGGCCGGCTCGGCCGACGACTACACCGGCGGCGGCACCGGCTCGGTGACGATCGTCGTGGAGAAGGGCGACTCGCTGACCGCCATCGGCAGGACCCTCGCCACGGCCGGCGTCGTCGCCTCGTCGGACGCGTTCGTAGCCGCCGCGGCCGCCAACCCGGACGCCGAGAGCATCGCGCCCGGGTCGTACGCGCTGAAGGAGGGCATGAGCGGCGAATCGGCCGTGGCCCTGCTGCTCGACCCCGCCTCCCGGGTCGTGGAGAAGGTCGTCATCCCCGAGGGCCTGCGGGTCAGCGAGATCATCCCCGTGATCACGAAGGCCACGGGCCTCTCCGAGGACGAGATCAAGGACTCGCTGGCGCGGGCCGGCAAGCTCGGCCTCCCGGCGTACGCCGAGGGCGAGGTCGAGGGCTACCTGTTCCCGGCCACGTACGAGTTCCAGCCCGGCGCCACCGCCGACCAGGTGGTCAAGGCGATGCTCAGCCGCTTCAACCAGGCCGCCGACGCCGTCGACCTCGAGGCCGCCGCCAAGAAGCGCGGGATCACGGCCAAGGAGGCGGTCATCATGGCCAGCCTCGTGCAGGGCGAGAGCGCGCCGGAGGACTACGACAAGGTCGCCCGGGTCATCTACAACCGGCTCGACGACGACATGCGCCTGCAGTTCGACTCGACCGTGAACTACGCGCTGGGCACCAGCGAGATCCAGCTCTCCAAGGACCAGCTGGCCACGGACAGCCCGTACAACACCTACAAGTACAAGGGCCTCCCTCCCGGCCCCATCGGCGCGCCCGGCGAGCAGGCGCTCGAGGCCGTGCTGGCCCCGGCCAAGGGCACCTGGCTCTACTTCGTGGCCACCGACCCGAAGAACGGCGTCACAGAGTTCGCCACGTCCTACGACGACTTCCTGGCGCTCAAGCGCAAGTTCCAGGCGAATGTCGGCTGAGGACGCCGGTCCTCGGCGCGCCGCGGTGCTCGGGCACCCCGTCGCGCACTCGCTGTCCCCGGTCCTGCACCTCGCGGCGTACGCCGAGCTGGGGCTGGACTGGTCCTACGGCCGCCACGACGTCGACGAGGCCGGTCTGGCCGCGTTCGTCGAGGGCCTCGATGCCTCCTGGGCGGGCCTGTCGCTGACGATGCCGCTCAAGGAGGCGATCAGGCCGCTGCTCGACCGGGTCGACCCCGTCGCCGAGCTCACCGGCGCCGTCAACACCGTCGTGCTCGGCAGGGACGGACGGTCCGGCTGGAACACCGACGTCGAGGGCATCGCCGTCGCCCTCGACGAGCAGGGCGCGGCGTCCGGGCCCTCGGCCGTCCTCGGCGGGGGAGCCACGGCCCGGTCGGCCGCCGCAGCCCTGGTGCAGCGGGGCAGCACCGACGTCGTGGTCGTGGCCCGCCGGCCCGAGGCCGCGGCTGACGTGCTGGCCGTCGCCGAGCGGCTCGGCGCGGCTGCCGCCGTGCTGCCGTGGAGGCAGGCGGGCCAGGTGCTCGGGCGCGACGTCGTCGTCAGCACGGTGCCGAAGGGCGCGGCCGACGGTCTCGCCGCCGAGGTGCCGGGCGATCCGGGGTGCCTGCTCGACGTCGTCTACGACCCGTGGCCCACGCCGCTGGCGGCCGCCTGGTCCGCCGCGGGCGGGCGGGTCGCGTCGGGCCTCGACATGCTCCTGCACCAGGCCGTCCGCCAGGTCGAGCTCATGACCGGCCGCCGTCCCGACCCGGCTCCGATGCGCCGGGCGCTGCTCGAGGCAGCCGCCGCCCGCTGAGCGGACGGGGGACCGATTCGCGGAACGGGGCTGCGTCCGCTGCGCGGTCGGGGGACCCTGGGACCGGCACGCCGCCTCGCACTGCGCTCAAGATGCGCTCGCGGGACGCCGACAAGCGTGCTGTGCGGGTTCCCTCCCGCGCCCATCACGACCTATCCGAGGTGCCCCATGACCGGCCAGCCTTCCCCTCTCGGCCGCGCAGCCAGGCTCGACCGGGCTCTCGCCGACCTGCTGGCCCAGGCTCCCGAGCTCGAGGCTGCCGCCGTCGTGTCGTTCGACGGCCTCGCCATGGCGTCGCGGCTGCCGTCCGGCATGGACGAGGACCGCGTCGCCGCCATGAGCGCCGCCCTGCTCAGCCTCGGCGAGAAGGCCGCCCAGGGCCTCGGCCGCGGCGACCTCTCCCAGGTCTACGTCGAGGGCGAGACCGGGACTGTCTTCCTCATCTCCGCCGACGACGAGGCCGTGCTCGTGGCCGTCGCCGCCGCCGGCGCCAAGGCCGGCCTCATGCTCTACGAGGTCCGCCGCGCCGCCGCAGCGATCGGCGAGGTCCTGCGCACCGACGCCCCCGTCGAGGAGGCCGCGCCGCTCGACGACTCCGTGCTCGCCGAGGCCGAGGCCGCCTACCAGGCCTACAAGGCCGGCCAGGCGCCCGTCGAGCCCGTGGCCGCCCCGGCGCCGGTGCTCCCGGCCGCCCCCGCACCTGCTGCGGACGGCGCCGAGGGCTCCCACGGCTCCGCGAACGGGAACCCGGAGGACGCCTCCGCGGCGACCAGCTGGGACCCGTACGAGACCACGCCCGTCCCGCCCGTGCCCGCGCCCTCCTGGTCCTGACCGGCCCGACGCAGTCCCGGACCACCCGACACTCTCCTGAAGGAGGCGCGCCACCGTGAACCTCGAGGGCTCCCTCGACGCCTTCGGCCTGCCCGACGTCGTCGCGCTGCTCGCGTCCACCGGCAAGTCCGGCGGGCTGCTGCTGCACCGCGACGCGGCCGGGCGCGGCCGCGAGGAGGGTGCGCTGTGGTTCCGCGACGGCCGCATCTGCGGCGCGACGTCCGACCGCGGCCGTGCCTCGCTGGTGCGCCGCGTCGTCGGCTCGGGCGCCGTCGACGACAACGCGCTGCGCCAGGCCGTGGCCCGCGCTGCGTCCTCCGGCGGGGGAGTGGCCAAGGCGCTCCTCGACGGCGGCGCCGTCGACCCCGACCTGCTCCGCCAGGCCGCCGACGACCAGGTCGTCGACGCCGTGTTCGAGCTGCTCCGCTGGCCCGACGGCGACTTCGCGTTCGACCCTCGCTCGTCCGACCCCGACGACATCGGCCTGTCGCTCGAGCCCGACCGCGTTCTGGCGGAGGCTCGCGCCCGGATCGAGGCCTGGCCCAGCCTCGAGGCCGTGATCCCCTCTCCTGACTCGGTTCTCGCGCTTCCCACCGTCCTCGCCGAGGACCCGCAGGTGTCGCGCGACGAGTGGGCGCTGCTCTCCCTGGTCGACGGCCACCGCACGGTCTCCGACCTCGTCGAGCTCACCGGCGCCGGCGGCTTCGCCGTCACGACGATCCTGGCCCGGCTCGCCGGCCGCGGCCTGGTGCACGTCGTCGACGTCTCCGCCCCCGACCACGTGGCCGTCGTGCAGCGCCGGCTGGCGATGCTGGCCAGCATCGAGGACGCGTCCGCCGCCGAGCCGGCCGTCGAGGAGCCCGCAGCGCCTCCGGCAGCACCGGCCCCGCCCGTCGAGGAGCCCGCCGGCCCCGGCCACCTGGGCATGTCGGCCGCCGCGGCCCTCGCTGCCGCCCGCGCCGCCCAGGGCCTGCCGCAGCCCGGCACCCCCGGTGCGCGCCCGCGCCACGAGGTCGTGCCGCCGCGCCCGGAGCCGTTCCTGCCCGGACGCCGCCCCGAGCACCCGGAGCCCCTGGTCCCCGAGCGGGTGGGCAGCCTGAACGGCGCCGCCCCCGCGGGAGCCACGGCCTCCGCCGCCACCTCGTCCCCGGGCCGCCCGTCGGGCGAGAGCCTGTCCGTCGACGGCGCCACCGCGCGCACGCTGGCCGAGCCGCACGCCCAGACGGCGGCCGACTCGGTCATCGAGCGCGATCCCGCCGTCAACCGCAGTCTCCTGCTGCGGCTCATCGCCGGAGTGAGGGGGCTCTAGTGGCAGCGCGCAAGCACCGCCGGCAGGGCGGGCAGGCCGTGAAGATCGTGGTCACCGGGCCGTTCGCGGCCGGCAAGACCACCCTGATCCGCACGATCAGCGAGATCACGGTCCTGTCGACCGAGCGCGGGATCACCGACGACACCCGGTCGCGCAAGGCCGAGACCACGGTGGCGATGGACTTCGGCCGCATCACGATCGACCGCGACCTCGTGCTCTACCTGTTCGGCACGCCCGGCCAGGAGCGCTTCGACTTCATGTGGGAGATCCTCGGCGAGGGCATGCTCGGCTACGTGCTGCTGGTCGACTCCAGCCGCCCGGAGACCCTCGAGGAGGCCGCCGGGATCCTGGCCGCCTTCCGCCGGATGGCCCACGTGCCGTTCGTCGTCGCGCTCAACCGCAGCGCCGACGTCGACCCGCGCGTGGAGGACGACGTCCGCCGGGCCCTCGAGCTCGGGCCCGACGTCCCGCTCGTGCCCTGCGACGCGACCGACAAGGACTCCGTCAAGGCCGTCCTGCTCGCGCTGCTCTACAGCGTCCTCGACGAGATCGAGGCCGCGGCGGCGAACGCGTAGGGTCGCGGCCATGGGCCTGCTCGACCGGCTGAGGGCGCTGCTGCGGCGGCCGCGCCGCGACGAGCCCGTCGGCCGGCACTCCCGCGTGCTGCCCCTCCCGAGCGTCCCCGGCGCCGCCGCGGCGCTCGTGACCACCACCGGCACCGCTGGCGTCGTCCAGGCCGACGCCGAGACCGCGGCACCGTCCGAGACCACGGCACCGTCCGAGACCCCGGCGCCCGTCCTCGCAGCCGAGCCGGCCGAGCCCCCGGCGCCGGCTCCGGGAGCCGAGCCGGCCGAGCCCGTCGCGTCCTCCGCCGTCACGCTCGGCTTCGCTGACGGCGGCACCCTGGCGCTCGACCCCGACGACCCCCGCGTCCGGACCTTCCAGGCGGCCGCCCAGGCGCTGCTCGAGGAGCCCCGCACCTGACGACCCCGATCTGGAGGGGTGAGCGACGTCCAGAGGCGTCGCTGGCCCATCCAGAGCGCGCCCCTGCCCGGCGGATGACGCTGCGTGACCGTGGGCGGCGCATCTGACGCAGTGCGCGCTTCAGCCCGGCGGCGGCTGTGCCGAACAGGTGATGGGGGAGCCCTTCCCGGGCGCCCGTCAGGCTCCGGCGGACGCCGGTGATCGAGAGGCCGACAGTGAAGCAGCTGGGCGACATCCTCCTCGACAACGGTCTGGTCACTCCCGACCAGCTCGGCGAGGCGATGGAGGAGCAGAACCGCGTCGGGCGCAGCCTGG
>Ga0233425_10001848_pt1 | contig 44624 bp, 9 predicted proteins | sample Watercolumn_Towu_2_FD_181712 | JGI IMG/M metagenome (GOLD analysis project Ga0233425, IMG submission 181712) | Freshwater microbial communities from Lake Towuti, South Sulawesi, Indonesia - Watercolumn_Towuti2014_140_MG | ecosystem: Environmental > Aquatic > Freshwater > Lake | place: Indonesia...
GCAAGGCCTTGAAGTCGACTTTCTTGTCCCTCTCGGAAATAAACGGCTTGCGCTTATTGAGGCAAAAGCATCGCGAACGATAAAATCCGCCGACACAGCTTCAATCGCACGGCTTGAAAAGGCGACCCTCAAAAAATACGCAACAGAGTCTTTTATCGTGCATATGCCGGCACAGGAGTTGCAAGGGTTGTCAGCCATTCAAAAGGGCGTAAAGGCCGGATCATACGATGATATTGCGTTCATGATTGGACTAGGCGGACCCGGGAAGATATGATGTAACGCTTCGCCTTATTTTATATCGCCTCGCTACTGTAAATAGCGGGGTTTTTTATCTTCCTTCGCAGAAAACCCAGGGCTTTTAAGCCCGGGGATGAATGCGCCGGCTGCAGCCGCAGTATTATGCGGCCAATGGGTTTTCTGCTTCGGAGGATTCCGCCATCCTTCGACTTCGCTCAGGATGGCGTCCTGAGCTTTTGTCGAAGGACGCCAACAGGCGAATGGAAACTCCGGGCTTTAGCCCGGAGAGCTTCATTTTCGTTGATACACAAACAGGTATGATTTCGAATCTACTTCGCCTTCAAAGGAGCGCAACCAAAGGCTTCGTAGCAATTGCTATGGAGCCGTTTTCGTTTTATAATACTTGCATGCATATCGTTTACATTCTCAAACTCATAAAGATCCATCTAAAACCTATGTAGGAATAACCGAAGACTTAGAGAAGCGTCTGAAGGAGCATAATGACAGTGGCTCATATTATTCCAAGCGCTATGCACCGTGGTATGTCGAAACCCATATTACTTTCAGAAATAAGGAGATTGCAGAATTGTTTGAGAAATATCTGAAAGAGGGGTCCGGTCAGGCGTTCATGACAAAGCGTTTATTGCCTCGTCATTCAACAGGTAAAACTGAAGTATGGCTTCGCAGAAATTGCAGCATGCAGATATCGCTTTATCGATAAAGGCGTTTTGGGTATTACAAACAGGCTGATAATAGAATCGCGTACGTAAAGAATAGCCGATAATCAGGCAAGGTCATGGCCAGGAAAATTATAAGATTAGTGGCGTTTATTGAGATGCTGATAGGCGGTCTGACCATATTGGGCCTTACAGGTTTTGAAGTCCTGTCGCTTTCAAAAAAATCGCCGAATGTACTCATATTTGTCTTTTTGTCGGCGGCCCTCTCAAGCTCCATAGGGATAGGACTTTATATGTATAAGCATTGGGCCAGGAAGCTTCTGGTCTTCTTCTCAGGATATGTGATAATTACTAAAATAATGATCTTTGGCGGGTTATTTCGTTTCGAGGGAGAGATATTAACGTTTATACCGGCAAATTTCAAAGATGCCACCTCCATAATCTACCATTGTTTTCTCGTCATCTTTTTTACGCGCAGTCCGATAAAGGAGTTTTTCAATATTAACGGGACACAAACATATAAACACGTTTCCCGGGACACGGTAAAAAAATCCTCTGCAGAAACTGCGGCGGAGCTGTTCGAGCCCGTCAAGACACGGCTTCTCATCCTTTTTCTGGTCTTTGCCGTTTCGCTCGTTTATATGAATGCCGTATTCGGTAAATTTGTATGGGACGATCAGACAATAGTGGTGCGTAACGAAGCGATAAAAAGTTTCGGCAATATAGCGTATATATTCTCTCACGATTTCGCGAAGATGACGAACTATAACGGCAATATATACAGGCCGATGCAGGAATTGAGCTACATGTGGGATTGCTTTTTGTGGGGCATGTATCCCGCCGGGTTTCATCTTACAAATATACTATTGCACATAGGATGCGTGCTACTCCTCTTTTATATAGTCCTGCCGGTCAGCGGTTCAAAATCCGTGGCGTTTTTCTCGTCGCTAATTTTCGGGCTGCATCCTATAAATACCGAAGCCGTGACATATATTTCCGGAAGGAGCGACTCCCTCTTCCTGTTCTTCATGCTGGCATCGCTCCTCCTTTATATAAAGGAGGGCGGCCATAAAAATATTATTATAAAAACAGGATGCATGGCCTTATCCGTTATCGCGTATTTCATATCGCTTCTATCGCGCGAAACGGCGCTGGTCTTTCCGGTCCTATTGATAGCTTATGAAATATTTATATCCGGGAAGAAGGGTTTCAAAAGTCTTATTAAGCCGCTTTTATTCTTAGCCGTAGCGGCCATGTTTCTTGTGATCAGATCAAAAGTATTGCCCGTGGCAAATCCTATACAAAACCAGCCGATAGTTTTGCAGGGTTTGGCATTGCCGTTTTTCCCGTTGTTGAGCAAGATAATCGTTAAGTACTTTTACATAATGCTATTCCCGGTGAATCTGCATATGTGGAATATACAGGATCTGGTTAAGAGCGTCATCGAAAAGGAATTTTTTCTCAATATCATATTACTGGCCGCGATTATTGCAGCCGCGATCGCGCTGGTGAAAAGGGACAGAAAGGCGGCCTTTTGGTTGTCATGGTTCATAATATTTTTGCTGCCCCACCTGCCGCCGGTGAAGCTCAACGCGCCGTTCGCGGAGCATTGGATAATCGCCTCCTCCATAGGCATATATGTCATAGCCGCATCTTTTATATTTGCGATGATTTCAAAATTTAATGCCACAAAATGGACCGCGTTCGTAATTTTGTCATTGATAGCGATATATCTCGCAACCTTGACCGTCAGCAGAAATGTCGACTGGTTGGACGAGCCGTCCATATATAACAACACTCTCAAATACGGCAGATATCCGAATGTTCTTAGCAATCTCGGCGTTTATTACGAGATAAGAGGCGAATATGATAATAGCGTAAAAGCCCATCAAGAAGCTCTGGCTATAGTGCCGAACAGGCCCTCGTATCATAACAATATCGCGCTTGTCTATCTGAAGATGGGCAGGCCGGATCTGGCGATAGGCCATTGGAAGAGGTCGCTGGTACTGGATCCAGACCAGCCCAGGATAAGGGAGAGGCTATCTTCGTATGGAAGAATCTAGGCGGATACCGGTAAAAAAGTTCTTCGGCTCATTTTTCAGAAGAGCCGCTTTTATTATCGCTATTTTGTTGTTCTTCGTATCTTTGGCCGTGCTTGCCTATTCGATGATCGAGATCGGCCGCTTACGTATTAAGCTGGCCGACAAGGAGAAGCTGCTTACCAGCATAAATGCGGACAGAAAATACCAGGACAGGGAAGTTGTGGCTATGAAGAACGAGATCGGGCAGCTGAGAGCCCAGAAGGCTCTATACACCGCGACCATAGAGACCCTTTCGAAGAAGGAGTGAAAGGCCCGATGAAAATCACGCGGGTAAAAAGCCCGGACTTATAAAGGATCTCAAAACGCTCGCCTCACTCTATTCCGTCATCGGCAAATCAGCCCCCCAAATCGATACCGTTATCTGTAAGTTTATAGGTTAACTCCGTCCCCTTTCCGCCATGTAAAGATATACAAAAGTTATAATTTATAGTTGATATAAAACAATAATATGTTAGAATAACAGCAAGTCATTAATGGAGCGCACACATTTGTACACTAAAAGAGATAATAAGATAATACGCTGTATAGCGATCATCCTCGCGTTCACTTTTATTTTACAGGATATCGTCTGGGCAAATCCTGAAATAATTTCGACCCCCCCTTCACAAAGCCACCTGCAGATACAGCCAATATCGACGGATATTTCGAAAATAATCGAGGCCCGTGTCCAGGGAATACTGCTCGCCGGAAACGGCCTTCCCATAGAAAAGATATTCGGCGAGTTTACCCAGGACAACACCTTCTGGATAAGGAACGCCGACAGACACGAAGAAATAAGAATATATTTTGACCCCGGCCACGACAGGTTCAAAGACAGGGGGATATATATCGCGAGATTTGTATTCCATTGCGATACCGGCCCCGCGGAGGGCGTGACATTCTACGGCACCCTGGCTAAAGAAGGCTCCCGGATATACAGAGGCGACCGTTGGCCGGAAGCCCTGGCCGCGCTGGAGCGCGCAACTCCGGCCGCGCCTGCTCCCGCAGGCGGTACGGAACGGTCCGCCGGGAGCATGGAAACATCGGACACGCCGGCGGCGCCGGCCGGGCCGGAAGAGGGCGCGAAGCGGACAAGAGAGTCTATCGCGTCAATCCATAAAGCCGCGAATTTCCTGGGCAGGGCCGGCATGTTCGTGCCGGAAGGCGCGCGCGAGCCTTCAATTACCAAAGTTAACAGGACCCTGCGGAAGAACAGGATATTCGATTCGAACTTCATCCTGCCTCTTGCCGCCGGTATATCCATATTCCTGATAGCTCTCCTGCTCAAGTCCTTCGAATACAGGATGATATTCATCATTGTAAGCGGCCTCGGCCTGTTGACGGCGGCGATAAGGGCGACGAGGGCGTATGAGTCTTCGGTATCGCGGCGCAATGAACGCGTCAGGATAGCGATAGATGAATTGCTTGAAGGGATAAGGCTTGTGGAAGAGGAGATATCAGGAGGCGGCATAGACCCTGAGCTTCTGGATGGGCTGCCCATACCGGTGGCCGACAAGTACGTCACGGGCTATAAAGGTGAGCCGCTTATGGGATCCGTCAGCGATGCTTCGATAAAGAAGCTCATAGCCTCATCCAGACGGCAGCTGTTGCATATGAAAGAACGCGGCATAGAGGATGGGGTATTGTCTTTCGACTCGGAAGGCAATGTCCACGAATATATATCCATGACACCGAAACAGGAATACGAATTCCTGAGGTCGACCCGCGCCGGGGCGCCGGACCTGATGACGCGCGCGATCAGGCGCTTCAAGGGCGACATACCTTTTAATGGCGTAGAGCTTGAGGCCGCCAAGCTTTACAGGGCGCTTAAGCTCGCCGAAATCATCGGCAATGAAGCCGCCATCGACATGGCAAGGAATCCCGCGATAAGCGCTGCGGAATTGATAAATTCGGCTAAAAGAAAACACAGGGACGGCCTCGATGCCATGATAAAACTGAACGAGACTTTAAGGGCGCGCGGTTCCAGCGCTTACCAGAGCCCGCTCATCGCCTTCTGGGCGGTCAACCTGGCAGTGATATTCATACCCGTATTCCTCATATATATCCTGGCCCCATACGCGATCCTTTACATAAATATCTGGCAGGGCACGGGCCTGATGAGCGACGCGTTTATGGCCTGCATACGATTCTATTCTTCGCATTCATGGGCCGTCACCGTTTTTATCACGGGGAGCCTTATCGTGTCGATATTTAACTGGCTGTATAAGGACATCTATGTATCGACGGCCGCGCTGTTATCGGGAAGAAAAAAGTTCAATACGGCGGACGGGGCGATCGTCTCAAGAAGCGGTATCGTGAATGTCACGGAAAAAGAAGAGGCGGAGTTCTCTGCGCGTGGGCATGAGCTCCCGGTCTACACCATAGCGCTGCCGGCCTTCGGGGAGCCGGACGTCATAGAAGAGCTCATTGAGACGATGAGCCGCATAGAATATCCCAAAGACAAACTGGATATAATACTTCTGCCGGAGGCGGCGGATTCCGACGCCAGAAAAGGAGAGCTCATATCGACCCTCGATCTTATAAGGGCGAAATTATCATCGGATCCGGAAAGGTATTCCAACTTCACGGTGCTCACGAGCCAGATAAGGATGCTCGACGAGCATAACCAGGCGAAGCCTTATTCGACCAACTACCTTCTCGGAATAATGAAAGGCAAATATCTTGTCATATATGACGCGGAAGACCGCCCGCATCCCAAACAGGTCCTTAAGGCTGCCATAGCCTTTGAGACGAGGGAGCGCTATCTGGACAGGATAGCCGGATATTTTTCGGAAGGCGGCAGCGTCGATTCCATCGATCCGGAACTTGCTATGAAGGCATTCGAATACCGTTTCGACCTTGAGCAGCTGAAGAAGCTGGTGGACGACATGGGCCGTCAGGGCGCCGTGACACAGTACGCCAATCGGCACAGGCTGGGCGTTATGCAGGCGCCGCTTACCTGGTATAACCCGGTGACGCTGACAGCGACCCAGTTCATAGTAGATTACGGCTACTGGTTCAACATATTTCTGCCGGGGCTTATACACAAGAGACTGCCGGCGCCATGCGGCGGCACCTCCAACCATTTCGCGGCATCCGCGATAAAGGATGTCGGCGGCTGGGATCCGCACAACGTAACCGAAGACGCCCAGATAGCGGTCGATATACAGAGAGAGGGCTATGAAGCCCTCATGCTGCATTCAATAACCGTCGAAGAGGCGCCGACCAGGCATGTCAGGCCGGAAAAATGGGACTGGATAAGGCAGCATTCCCGGTGGGGGAAAGGATACCTTCAGACATTCCTTGTGCTCTGGCGCCATCCTGCGCGGATGTACAGGTCCTTCGGCTTCAGGGGGTTTGCGGCTTTGACCATGCTATTCGGCATCGGGACGTACTCCTACCTCTTCAACAGCCTGTTCGTCGTCAATACGATACTTTGGGGCATGTCCAACCTCATAATCATGGGGCAGGCGTGGTCTTTGGCAGCCCTCGCTACGGCGGCATCGCTGATACTCGTTATGCGCGGCTCCAGGCTGCATACCGCGGCCGGGGCGCTGACGGTGATCTTGGCCGCAAACATCTTCTTCTATCCCGGCATATTGTCTTTCGCGCATTATTTCTCGATGCTGATGCCTCACGCCCTACCAGTAATACCGTGGATCGGTGAGGTGTCAGGCGTCCAGCCTCTCCTGGTAGGCATGATCTTCATGTCGCTTCCAGTAATATCGCATATCTTTTACAGCGCTGCGTCCGTTTACATAGGTCCTCCAAACCGGGATTTTGTCCTGAAGACCACCATAGAAGAGCTCGCGACGCGCAAAAAAGAGGTGGAGGCCAAAGATCCCGATGAGGCGGAGCATATAGAATGGATAGTAGGAAAACTGCGGGGCGACCCAAGGTTTTACAAGCGTACTCTATACATGGCCGCCATCCTTATACCGTTATACAGGACATTTTCCATGCTTTCGTTCTGGATAGGATACGCGCAGTTCATGAAAGGCGCCGCTTTTTATTGGGACAAGACGGAGCATTGGGGCCGTCGCGCCATGATCGGCGGCAAAAATGTCATCAGAAGGATAAATTCCGTAATAACAGAATATCACCATAGGTTCTCGAAGATATATCCGGCCCAGAAGGTGCGGTTCTTCAAGATAGAATGGGGCGCGCTTGCTCCCATAGCGCTGACATTTATTTTTATACTGGCCGCGCCGATCCGTTACGCGAAAGAATACCTTGGCAGCGCCGCCGAAAGATCTTGCCTGCTGCCGGCCGCCGAGGACGCCTCCAGAGCATTTTTCAGCGATTACGCCCGCTCCTGCCAGAACGAGGAGGATAATACAAGGCTGTCCGCGGTTTATTACAACGCGATAAAGCTCTCTTACGCGCGCTCGCCAAATTATCTTAAAGGCAGAATAGAGAGCCTTATGCGCGACCGCATGGCCGGCAGGATATGGAACCTGCAGGACGAGCAGACCCAGCTGCACATACTGGCGTACTATGAGCTCGTGCTGAGGCCGCAGATACTCGCTTCCGGAAGTGATTATGCCATGATGAGGTTTATCGAAGACCTGAAGATATTGATGATGGCCGCCGGGCCTTCGCCCGACAGAAGGACCTACCTGCAGAGGGCGCTGGATGAGGTCTCCGGCAAACGCCTCCCGGTGCCGAAAAATGCGCCGGGCTGGGTCGGGCGCTTTTTACGGGATACCAGGACGGAGATTAACTGGATGCGCATACACCTTCTCGGCGAAAAGCCGCGTCCCGATGAACAACTGTCTCCGGAAAGCCCATCATCTGGCGAAGGATCCGACTCATCGGGCGCGTCTTCGCTCGTAAATGATCGCGCCGGCGCCGGGATGATCCTTGTGGGCGCGGGCCTGGCCGGCATAAACGCCATGGGTTCGGAATGGTTAAATCTGGCCGGCGCCGGACTTATGGTGCTGGGCACGGTCCTGGTCCTGCGGAAACACATATGGAAGTTCATCGTCCGGATATTTAGGCGCTCTGATATGTTTGTTTCGCCGGTAAATGGAACGGGATACTATGGCAGGCGCGCCGCGGCGGGCCGCGTCATGCCCATGCTGATTGCCGTGACGGCCCTCACCGGCGTCCGGGCGCCGGGCATTACGCAGCCACCGCCAACACCGCTTCCGGACAGCGACCCCGCTTTGTCAGCGGAACCATTTGCGTCTCCGGCAGCCGCGCCGTCCACAGAGACCGCTCCGGATACGGGCTCGGACAGCGGCCGCAAGCAGGATGTCCGTTTAGTATTGAATCAAATATTCAGCGGTCCCTTCGCCTCGGATGAGATTAATAACATGACGCCCGCGGACGGTAACAACATCAAGGACGGCGCGAGAGAAATCTATAAACGCGGCGATGGCGCAATTGTTATTATTACAGGAAGCAAGAAGATCTCCGCGGTTTACGATCCTAAAGCAATGTGGCTGAAAGTCATGTTCCCGGACAATTTGCCCGCAGATTACATGGAAGAGGTCAGGGCGGCTGTTCTGCGCGCCATCCTCCGCGGCCTAAAACAAACCCGAAGAGAGATGTCCGGGGGCAGGGGCGACATTGTCCCTGCTTTGTCGCCGGCGCAACCGGATGTTTCGGGAGACAGGCCGGGTCTCAGGCGCGGGGCCGGCATGATACCGATCGTGCGATATTGGCTGGGCGAGGAGCGCGCCGGAAAATATCAGGCCATGCTGGAACAAGCGGCATTATGGAGCCTGAACTGGCCGTTCCTTTTGATCTTTGACCATACCGGCATCGTGATATCCACGATTACCATATGGACCCTCTTCTTCGCCGCCCATTTTCTGAAGATAAGGAATGTGTCCAACATGCCGCCCAGGCCGCCGGCGGTATCGATCCTCGCAATTTCCGCGATAAACGCGGCTTCCGTAATAATGACATATTCTTCCCCGCCTCTCTTCTATGCTGCATCCATCGCGAACTTATTTATACACGACCTGGCGAACACGGTATTTCTGAAACGGCGCCGGAATATTCCGGGCAGATTAATGCTGATCGGCGCGGCGGTCCTCACCGGCCGGGTTTCCACCGCTCTGGGCCTGACGAATGATATCGCGGCGCCGGATTTATTTTACGCCGTACCGCAGGCGACGTCGGCGATACGGATTATGAATTTCATATATGAATGGCCGTGGGCCTCGGGCGCCCTCGTGATCCTCGCCGGCCTGATGGCGCTTGAAGCGGTACAGATTATAAACAAGCGAAAACAACAAAGAGGTGTTCCCATAATCGCTAGCGCGCTGAGGTTGGCGGGCCGCACGATATCCGAAAGAGAGGTGTTCGAGGGCCTGTTGCTGAAGCGGATAGAAGGACTTGTCAAGGAAGGAAGATCCGCCGAAGCGAGACTGCTGCTTGTCGGAATGGAAACGGGATCCGGCAGGAAGCATTCCGGAATCCCGCACAGGGCCATACCGGCGGATGAAGATCTCGCGAAAATGGGGATCGGACAGCTAAGACAGCTTTTATGCGACATGAGGCCGGATAGTTTCTACCGGATATCAGATATCATAAAGCTCGGGAGCATATTCCCGGGCACTGAGGAATTTCGCGCCCCTGATTTTGACAGGGCCGGTGCGCTTTCGAAAATCCGCGCAGAATTTGGCAGGATAAGGGAAGGGATAAATAGAAGAAGCGGTAGCGATGATAAGGCGCCGCCCACCGAACCCAGGATCGGCCGTCTTAACCCCGCCGAGTTTGTCGCCGCCGCCAGTCTTATGCTCGATAGAGCGTCAAGTGCAACAGCTCCGGATCCGGCCAGGGCCGCGACCGGCTATCCGGCGCCGGGCGCGGAAAACATAGGCGGTGTCAAATCGGAAAAGCGCCCGCTCAATACGCCCGAGGATTACGCGAGGGCGCTTGTCGAGTGGGCGAAGCTGCCCGAGGGCGAGGCGCGCGACGCCTTCCCTGTCCAGCCGGTCTGGTCGGGCGAATGCGCGATGCTGGGTAAGCCAAGGCCGAACGGACAGGGAGAGGTCGTCACGTTGACTCCGGAGGTCATGTGTTATATAGAAGGAAAAGTACGCGAGTCCAGCGGCTTTACCGATGACTGGGATATGCACAGTATCCGTCTGATCTATTCCGCGGCGATAGTAAACGTAAGCGGCATAGACGGGATATGGAAAAGACAATTGACATCGGTAAGGTATAAAATAGGAATGTATCTTGATTTCAAAAAGTTCATCGATGATTTGAGCGACGAAGAAAAAGAGCGCTTTCTTGACGCCGCCGAAAAGGTCTATTTTACGTATTGCCAGGCAGTTCTCGGATTGTATAAATATTTCAGAAGTACCGGAAAGTCTCCGTACGACCATGTATTTACGGACATTTTTTCAAAACCACCCGGCAACAGTTTTACGGCGTTAAGTGGTTACGGAAGAAAATCCAAAGAGGTTTTTATGCGTCAATCCAGGGAAGGGACAATCAAACTATGCTACGGTCGTGTCGAAGCGGCCAAAAAGTTGTTCAGGGAAGCGATCGGTAATGATGCGACCAAATCTCCGGTGTTTGCGAAAAAAATAGCCGCTCAATTGGCGGATATTTCCTTGTCTGACGAAGGCCCCCAGGTGCGTAACGGCATCCGCATATCCGAGGCGTGCGTCGGGGTTGCCGGAGCGCTCGGTGAAGGCGTGCTTGCCGAATTCAATCAAATAATAACAGAAAGGAGCAATGCTCCGGATACCGTCCCCAAGCCGGGGGCGGGGGAGGTTGACGCCGGCCGCGACGGCCGGATCCCGTCCACCGGCAATTCGATACCGGAGGCGGATGATCGCGCCGCAGGGCTGCATTCGCCGCCTTCGCCTGAAGCGCGCGCGCTTCCGTTGCCGACGGGATTATCCACGCACCGGCCCGCCCCGGGAGCGCCGCGGATGGATACGACAAGCGACCGTTTCCTGCGCGGCCCGTTCAATGAAGATATGATCATGACCAATATCGTCAACGGCATCACGTCAAAGGTGATGACGAACAAGCTCGTCCTCGTATTCGACAATAAGCTCGGCGGTTCGCGGCGCGACGAGCTTAAGAAGATCCTTCAAAGGCTGGAAGACGTCATGAAGGACGATGAAAATATATTCGGCAGGATGTGGAAGGGCAGGCTCGAGATAAAGGAGAGCCTTGCCGATCTCAAGAACCTGGAAGATGACCGGGAGAGCGAGATATTCGTCTTCGCACAGGATACGCTCAGGCAGAGGCAGGAAATAGCGCCCGCGCGGACAAGGCACGTCACATTCATAAATGAAGAAGATATGTCGTACACAGGCTACTATCCGCTCTTCGAGATAGTGATGCTGGCGCTCGCAGAGACCATAGACCCGGCCGCCATCGAGAGCGTTAAGCCCATGATGGCGGAGATGAATTTCGCGGTCATGCCGCGTGATGAGATAACAGGCGCCCTCGTATTCAGGTTGCTGCCGGGCGCCGTGAAGTTAAACACGGAAGAAGATATCCGCGCCCGCTACAGGCGCCTCCAGGAAGCCCTTATCAGGGCGTAATCCGTCCACCTGCCCTGATTAAAGAAAGGGCCTTGCTACAGGTGGTACATGCCCTGTACCCTGCACCATTCCTCATTTCATTCGTCAGGTGCAGGGCGAAGCCGGAGGCTATGGATGGATGGTAGGCCGACTGGTACAGGGCAATTGTTAATATTTTCCTTCCAAAATCTACTCGATACCACAAAAATAGCGCAGTCGTTAGTCCCCGCCGTTTAATAACGCCCCCAATAAACAAATACCTAGTGCACTAATGAAGTGAATAGTGCAAACAATTGTTAGGTATGAAATAGATAGTTACTTTCTATTGATTTAACGCTTCTCTGTGATATAATTATCTCACATATTATGTTTACGATTATCAGGAGGAGGTGTGTTGCAAGTAAGCTCATTTCACTTGCAACCGCCTCTTTCTTCTTTTTAAGCATTTTTAGTTCAGATGTCCTCGCTTTAGCCCCAGAACTCCGATCAAAGCCTTTCTCCGATAAGACCGGATTGGAATTCCAACAGGTTTATGAGATGATGCGCACCGCCGGTAAGTTGAAAGCCCTTATACAGAATGACGAGGCAAGGCCGGGCAATATGAAACGGCTGAATGATGAGCTTAAAGAGCGCCTCCCTGGTGGTGAAGTAGAGATAGATATGGAGCTAAGGGATGGCGTTCTTAGTACCGGCACGGAATATAAATACGCGGTATTTCATTTCAAGAAAGAGAACAGATCAATTGAGGCAAGGTTCTTTAAAGAAGATGTCGAGCTTAAAAAGAAGGAGCTCAAAGAGCTGGGGGTAAAGACGACCGAAGACAGGAGGCATTTCTTCAATTCTCCGGAGCATCCGGCATTAAGGGGCGTGTGGTTTGTAAATGCTACCACTGCCGGGGATGCTAAGTTAAATGTACAGCGCATCGTTACGGTAACGACGGCCGACGACGTTTCAAAAGAACTGTTGGGAGAAAAGGCATATAAGATCCTCATCATGGCTAAAAGAGGCCTTAATGTGCCGTCCTTCTTTACTATTATCGGCGACGGGACTGGAACGCTGACGATCACCGATGAAATGCGGCAGCTATCCAGCGGAATGAAAAAGCCGATGATCGTACGTAGCGCGCATAAGGACGAGGGCCGAAAATATCCTTTCTCAGGCATTTTCCAGAGTCCTGAAAATATATCATTTCTTGAGAAGCAATCCACAGAGATAATGGATCCGGAGGACGAACGTTATTGGAGCGGTAGCAATAAGATAGTCAGTGTCGAGGCTGCCTACCTGGAGATGGTCAGGGATGCTACGGATAGCCCGAAAACCAAGGACTATTTAACGCAGCACGGTATAAGCGATTTCGATCCGAAGCAGATGAACGCGATTGTGATGGAGCAGAAGCCCCTTGATATCTTTGCCATGTTCGTGACCTCCAGCCAGGAGGATCCGAATATCATCGCGATCGACTATGAGGTGCGGGATCCGAAGAAGGAGAGCCAGGAAAGGATATCCGCTGGCGTGGCAAAATATAATAAGATCACCCGCAAGCTGGAAACGGCTGGCTTGGATGCGTATGTCGCTGACATGCTGGCGCGATTCGGCGAACAGGCGGTGAAGGTAGAGGAGCTCTTCGGCGTCCAGCTTGTAGAGATGGGCGGATCTAACGGAAAAGCGTACGTCTTCCAGGCGCGCGACATAGATCTCGGCAATCCGGGCGATGTGCCGAGGTTTGTCAACTATAAGACACTATTGAGAGATCGCCCGCTGCTATCCAAAGGATACGGGTACTTTAGGAACCTGCCGGTCGTGGTCATCGATGAACTGGATGTTGTCAATCCTGAACTGAAAAAGAGCGATGAATGGTTGCGGCTCAATAAACTCTTTAGTGAAGCAAGCGCCAGAAAAGACGAAGAAGAAACTGGCAGGTTATATCGTGAGATATGCGCGCTGACCGACCGGTGGAGAGATGAGTATAAAGCCGAGATGCTGCGATTCAAGGATGCCCATCCCGGCTATGTCCTGGTCATGAAGAATATTAGCGATGTTGTTCTTAGGGACAGCGCAGGATTCTTTGAAAGTAACCGGGACTACTCCTTCCTGAATAAGATGGTGGAAGGGGCGAAAGTAGTTATTAAGCGCGACGGGCATCACGCAATGCTTAGACATCCTGATTTTGATCTGATCGACCGGGGTGGTGTAGATATCACGATCAACAGAGATTCGCGGGACATCGAAACATTTACAGCAGTTCCTCAGCAGCAATCCGGCGATAAAAAAGTCTCCAGCATGCAATGGAAAGGCAATGTTTCTCTGCAATACGGCGGGCACATTGCCACCGGGGATCATGTCACTGTCCTTTCAAACTCCGACGGGTTCTTCATATGGTTTGAGGAGCCGACAAGACCGTCATCATATGCCGCCGCCGCAGCGGCAGGTCACGAGCCGCAGCAGCGCGGTTACGATTACCCTCGCTCGGGTGACGGCGACGGGCCTGATATGTGGGATAATATGCAGGGAGACGACTCCGCGAGCATGCGGGCGCGTTTCGAGGAGCTCACCAAAGTCTACGGCGGCAAGGGCGCGTGGACGATCATCCTGAACGAGCTGAAGGCGAAGATCGGATATGAGACGCCCGATCCGACGTACATCACGATCCCGCAGATCTGGGAGAAGTTTATCGAGGCCAACCGCCGGCTCGTCGAGGAGGGCAATGGTCTCATCCGAAAGCAAGGCTCGGCGGCCGGTCCCGAGACGAAGGTCAGGCTCAGGAAGCTGCGCGAGCGGTTCGTCTTCCCGGAGGAACTCGTTCGAGAGATCGACAGGCTCGCTCCGGACACGAAAGGCGCGCTCATCTGCCGTTCGAGCGGCAGCCTCGAGGACTCTTTCGAGAGGAATCTCGCCGGCATCTTCATTTCGCCGGTGGCGAAAGACAGGCGGCTTCTTGCGCAGGCGATGAAAGAGGTCTTCCTCCAGGCGATGGAGGTGATCTGGGCCAGAGGCACAGGTCTCAAGGATTTAACGGTATCCGAAGCAGCTACCGCATGGCGCGATTCCAATAGCGCCATATCTTCTACTCTTAGATCCGAAGAAGGCTTCGGCGCGGTCGTCCAGCCGTTCCTTGAGTTCGACGCCTCCGGCACGGCGATGTCGAACTTCTACGGCCACACGGCGATCGAGGCTGCGATAGGCGATGCTCGTACCGCCGTGTCGTCGGTGCGCGCGTCGGTGGCGGGCTACCTCTTCAAGAAAGGCGATACCGCATTCGAATACAATCCCGCGTATCTCGACCTGCCCCACACGTTCAAGCTCAAAGGGGTCGAGTACTCGGTCGGGAAGAGCCGCGACGATATGCGAAAGGCCCTGGCCGGGTATCCGCAGATAGACGGCAGGCCGTCACCGCTTTCACCCGCGCAGGCCCGGGAGCTCAACCGCGTCGTCAACGCTCTCGAAGATGCGATCGGCGTGCCGGTCGACGTGGAGTGGGGCGTGCTTAATAGCAAGCTCTATATAATCCAGGCGCGGCCGATCATCGGCGATTTCCGTAAGGCGCTGGTCGAGCCGGCGCCCGAACTGGCGTCTCAAAAGACGATCAGCCGCACGCCCATCGCCCTGGGCCAGACACCACGCGAGGGCATAACGGCGAATGTCGTTCTCTTCGGCAGCGGCGTGAAGGCCGATGATGTCAGGGCGTTTGAGAATGAGATCAGCGACGGCTACATCCGCGTCGAAAGCGATGTGGCCTCGTCCGTCGGAGCGCTCGATATCGGCAAGAAAGCGCGCGTCCTCGTCGACCCGTACCAGGGTTCGCGCAATGCGCATAACATCAACCTGATCACCGGCCGTATCGCAGCCGGCGAGTTCGTCTATTGCAACGGCCCGGCCCTGCGCGAGGGCCTGCTCCAGCATCTCGACCTCATCCCGCATCCGCAATATACCAATATCTGGATTTCCCGCCAGAAGGCCACGTATTTTAGCGACGGCCTGCGCGGCGCGTTCTACGCAAGCAATGCTCCAGCAGATACGAAAGACCTTGCCACCGACCGCCAGAAAGCACTGGCCGATTTCCACAAGCGGATGAAGCCTCTCTGGGCGAAGCATTTCGACGAGATCGGCCATTACAAAGGTCTCTGGGAGCTCCTCAGTAAGAATATTTTTGCCTCGGCAGGCGACTACGCGTTTGGGATCATGGTCGACGGGGACAATGCGTCGTCGATCGATGCGCTGCGCCGCACCCTCGTCGAGGGGATACGGAAGGGCCGCATCCCCGAGCACGGCGTCTACGCGGTCCAGCCGGAGATACGGCGCCTGAAAGAGGCGCTCTCCAATCCGCTCTACCCCGAGCGCGGGGAGAGCCGCATAAGGGCGGTCCTCGACAGGATCCTCCGCCTTGAGGATGTGGCGGACCAGATCGCCCGTGACGAGGACGCCAAAAAGAAAGTCCGTAAACCCAGGAACGACTTCCGCATCGGCGTCTTCGATCTCCACGACAGTTACGGAGCGATCGAGGAGGCGTTCGGGAAGAGGCAGGGATGCGTGGTAAGACGGGAGGATGTCGTTATAGGCAAGGGCACGATAGAAAGGCGGTGGCAGGAGTTCAAGGCCTTCCTCGAGACCAACGACTATGATATGGATGTTGTCATTATTCACATCGGTAATAAGGACTATGACGCTGAGATCGCAAGGACTTGTTATGAGCTGCATAGGGTCAATTCGCAAGCGCTTCTGATCGTTGAAGGCAGGCTTCCTACGCATGCGTTGAGCATGTTACAGAGCGACGGCGTGCTTGAGGTGATCGATCCCCGGCGTGTCTCCGTCGAGAGCGTAGTGAAGCGCGTAGAGGAACGATACGCCCGGTATGCGGATGCGGCCCCACCGGCCCCGCCCGCTTCAGCCGCTCCGCAGAAGCCGGAGAAGCTTAAGGTGCTGGTAATCGATGACGAAAAAGATGTTCTTCTTGCTCATAGAATACTTTTCAGTAATTCACTGAGCGAGACGGAGTACGAATTTGTTTATGTCGAATCAGAAGAAGCGGCGGTAAAGGCTATGCAGGACAAGAAGTTCGACGCCGCCTTATTTGACTTAGCGATACCCACAACAATAACGAATATTCGCTCCTATGTAAACGGCCTGAAATCGATCAGGAACCTCTGCGCAATAACAGGAGGGGTTGATTCGGATAATGAAAAGCAGCTGAGCGCTTATTTTGGTGAGCAAAAATCTCGAATAAAAATCATTTTGAAATTCAGATCACTAAACTTGAGCAATGAGATGCTGTCGACGCTTAAGGAATTCCGTAAGCAACAGCTAAGTGAGCATGACGCCGCGCTCGCTGAGTGGCAGAAGGCGCATCCGAAAGCGACGGAGCCGCAGCCGGCGCAAGTCCAGGCCCCGCCGCAAACCGCCGCGCCGCAGAAGCCGGGGAAACCGAAGAAGCTGCGCGTTCTGATCATAAATGACGTCCCTAAGGTCAATCATCATCTTAGTAGAACGCTGGATCGGCTTTTTTCGCAGGGTGGAGAATATGAATATTCCTTTGCCACCAATTGGAGTGCTGCCAAAGGCTACCTGGAGCAGGGACCGGTCGACCTGATCTTTACGGATTATACCCTGACGCTGCCAAATACATGGAAACAGGATGATATATATAGTATTCTCACGTCAATAAAAGGAGTGTATGTAGTATCCGGATTCATCGCAGACGATATCATTGCGGAGGAGCGCGACGTGTTGAGAGGTGGATATGCCTTTTCTCTCACGGAATTAGAGAAGCGTCTGGGTCGATCGATAGACATAATCGTTTCTACTGATATATACGAAGAAGTTCCTAAGGCTATGAAAGAAGCCCGCGCACAGCAGCTCGCCGCCTACGACGCCGCGCTCGCTGAGTGGCGGAAGTCGCAAACTTCGTCCGCTTCGGCGCAGAAGCTGAAAGTTCTCCTTGCGTCCGATATCATTACTGATGATTTCATATGGAATATGGAAGACGCCCTTTCTACCTCTGAGTATGAGCTCCACTATGCGGGTGATTACGGAGGAGCGTTGCGCAAGATCAGGGAAAACCCGGATCTGGATGGCGTTATCTTCGATTGGGCGATGCAGGAGGACGTGGAGGATAACGAGTATTGCAGTACGCGGTTTCTCGGGCTTCTGGGCCGCGTCCCAAGGATCCACATAGCATCCGGCTCAGATGGTCGCAAGATCGCTCAAGGTATGCGCGAAGAAGCCGGCATCGATGTGGGCACGGATAAGAGGGTGACGCGGTGGCTCAACTTTAACGAGGATGGGATCGTTGGCACATTGAAAGAATGGCGCAAGGGTCAGCTCGCCGCCTACGACGCCGCGCTCGCTGAGTGGCAAAAAACGAATCCTCAGACGTCCGTGCCGCAGCCCCAGCCGCCGAAGCTGAAGGTGCTATTTGTTGACGACAATGAGCATCTTCCTAAGAATTTTGCATGGAGTGTCAGAGTGAGTCTCGGAGAGGAGCAGTGTGACGCGTTCCCGGCACATTCTTACGATGAGGCAGCGAAGATACTCGAGCATAACGACATCGATCTGGTCGTATTTGATATCACGATGCCGTATCATGATCAAGAGAGTGTTCGTGCATATTTCTACGGCAGGTTGAAGGATATCCCCGGCGTGGTTATCCTGAGCGGCATCGGCGATGAAACGGGCCGCATTAAAAATCAGCTGAAGGAGTTGTCTGATGAAAGCGTAGTTGCTCGGACAAGGATCTTTGTCAAACGGATCGATTCACAACAGATGATTCAACAGATGGCAAAAGACGCCCGCCAGCGCCAGCTCGCCGCCTGGGACGCGGCCCATCCGAAAACGGCGCCGCCTACGGAACGTCGTAGGTCAGATAAGCCCACAGCTTTTATTATTCAAAATACCTCCGCGCAAGCCGAAGACCTTGCTGAATACATCCAGGAATCATCAGGCGCTACTTTTAATGCCATTACCGCTGATTCCGTATTTATGCTCGAGCGATCACTGCGCGAACATACGCCCAACGTGGTGATCGTCGATCCGGACCTCGACGATAAGGATGAACTAGACCGTGTCATAAGCCTTATCGTTGCCAAAAATCCCGAGTGCCGGTTTATTATTACTGGTAAAAATGCCGCGGTTATCAGCCAGGAGCGCCTGAGCGCAAAGAATGTTCTCGGCATTCTCGAGACGCCGTTCCATTTTGCCGGAGCGAAGGAATTGCTCCTGAAATATCTGGCCGGTAATGCGGTGGGGAAAACACGGACAGACACTGATTTATCAGGGCAAGGCCCCTCGCAGCCGGCGGCAAAAGCGGCCGAAGAACCATCGGCATATGACAAAGCCCTCGCCGACTCGTCCTCCGTAGCCAGGTCCGTCCAGACATATGCACAGGCGAAGGAGGAAGCGCGCGCGGAATACGAGAGGACGCGGGGATCCGTCGACCTCGTCGCGCTCGGCAAGAAGCATGGCCTGACCGAAGCCCAACTCACGCGGCTCGCCGCGGAAGTGCATCGGGGGCAAGGGATGGGTGAACCCGCCACTGGGAGCGGAATATCCCCAAGCGACACGTTCCCGAATGCACCGAATGCACACGGCGTTGAGCAATATTCCGACGCTATACTCAAGGGTCAATCAACCGACACAGCAGCGCTGGCCCTCCAGACGGATGACAGAGCCATTCATGATTTGCCGGAGCCAATGCAGCTCATATTTAATAAATACGAGGCGGTTGAGTTCTTGCAGCTGCTCCATAATCCTTCGAAATCTGTAGACGAGATTATCGCCCGCCAGAAGCTGATCACTGTGATACGCGACCTCCCTGATAACCAGCGCAAGCTGCTGATCGAAAAGACCGATGCCCTGTACAACCTGCTCCTTAGTATTGCCAAGCTCCTTGAAACTATAGTACGAACAGAGCCTGTCCAACTTGCGGAAAAGAGCAGATACGATGCTGTAAAATTAACGGAGCTTTTAGGAAAGGAAAAGAAAGGAAGGGCGAACGACGAGATCGATACTATCCGCGCATGCCTGGCCGGTATTGAACAATATAAGGATAGCATAGAGCCTTTTATAAAAGAGTGCAGCAAAATCGATGACCCGATCGCGGTATTGCTTACGAAAGCATTCAGGGAGAAGTCGGCTGGTTTCAAGGCGCCCGGCCTGCAAGAAGTCCTCGATGCGCTGAAAGAGGATCGTCGCGGTACGCTGGAAGAGATATCCGGTAACGCAATATCGATACTGAGCGCGGGAGTCAAGATCGGCACCTTCATAAGGTTTGCCAGCCTTACAAAGGCCGAAGGATACGGCAAGGCGACATACGACGAGGGCAGGCCCTCGACATACGAAGACGGCTGGAACTTCATGCGCAGGAAAGACGGCCAGGTTCAGAATCCGTCCGGCAAGGACACACGGATAAAACTCCTGACCGGCTCGAACATGTCTGGCAAGAGCTTCTTCCTCATCCAAAATCTATTCATCCAGCTCCTTGGGCAAACGTTCGGATATATTCCCGCCAAGTCCGGAAATCTCCGCATCTACGACCAGATCGTCTTTATCGACCGGGCGTCGACCAATTCCTTCATGAACCTGAGCGCGTTCGGCAGTGAAGTGAAGCAGTGGAAAGATCCGCTCGACCATATCGGCAGGAAGGCCCTCTATCTTGTCGACGAAGGTTTTTCTACAACCTCGCCCGAAGATCAGGCAACGCTTCTGGCCGCCGCATCGGACCTTTTCCGTGAGCACGGCTCATACGCGTTATTCGCGACCCACAACGAGAAGTTCATAGCGCCACAAAAAGAGAAGCCGGATGTCGCTACCTATCATTTTGAGACGGTCATCAATAAAGACGCACTGGCTGAAGGTGAGGACAAGAAAGAGGAAAAGGACCATTACGGCCGCGAAAAGAAAGAGCCGGTCACGTTCACCCATACACTGAAAGAGGGTTTTGACGATTCGAAGGCCCTGGAAGTCGCCGGACTGCTTGGCCTTCAGAGTTCGATCATAGCACGCGCTAAGGTATTTCTCTCGGGCAGGGCAGCTGCACTGGTGAAGACCGGAGCCAAGAAGATCCCGGCAGTCACTCCGTATTCCGAAGAGAGACGGGAGGCCCTAAAGAAAGAACGCGGCAGTTTCCTGCCGTTCTTCCCGTATGAAGATGTCCTGGTAGAACGTGAGAACGTGCCGTCTATAGGCGGGGAACCTGCTCCACTCGAATGGAAATATGACATGGGGGACCGGCACCATCACCGGTATTATGGCTACGATAATGACAGGCCGAAATTCGAGTTCGATCCTGTATTTGCGCTCTTCAGCCAGGACGAGGATTTCGCGTCGTGGTCCATCGAACATGTGGACTACGGTTTAGTGAAGGATCAGGAGATCTTACAGGGTATACACGGGCTTATCATGAGAGGACCGTCGCGTGACCCGGCCGATATCCTTGAGCGGCAGAGAATGTTCAAGGCGCTCCTCGATGATAAAGATTTATTCAAGGACGGCTATTGGAAGTCAGGCGCGATGATCAACCGTCTTGGCACATACCTTGAGGCGCATGAGCTCGGCGCGGAGTCACCGCTCGACCGGTTCAATCTCTTCATGCTGCTGAGCGCGTTGAAAGACCTACATATGTGGTCCGTGAGCAAGTTGCAAAGCGAACTCTTCCTTAAGATATTGGAGATGAATCTCGCGATGAACGGCTCTTCATTCGAAAAGGCAGGCGTGACGGGAGATGTCGCGAAGATAAGAGACATCTGGAAACTTCAGAAAGAGGTGGAAGCGTTCGATCGTTGGTATCAATTTAGTAAGCCAAAGCCGAAAAATGACGATCCCGAGGTTGCGACGAAAGTTAAGCTCCTCCTGGCGGAGGCGAAGCGGCTTACAGGCCAGGACCATCTTGGCGGTCTGTCGTATACTTCGGGCGCCGGGCGTCTGGTCCAGCCGATGCTTATCGATATATTTGTCAAGGCCTCTGGTATCAAGATGAGGGACAATGTGCCGATAGAATTGCTGACCGAAATGCTCGGCGAGAGCGATACCATAGGAAATCTCAAGGCCGTCTCGGCGCTCGACCCGGAGAACTGGCCGGCCATCGAGAAGGCGCTTGCGGACCTTATGCCTGCGATGGAAAAAGAGGAGAACAGAGGTTGGGGCCTTTTCATCCCCGAGCACATACTCTTTGCCCAGCGGTTACAGGCGCTGTTATATAGAGGGGATGCTTTAGCCGAATTTCTGTCATGGCTTCGCAGTTATGACTCTGTCCATCTCCACCAGATAGCCAATTACTTTGAATTTGTCCTGGGGCCGATGATCGGTCCATTCAAGAACGGCCGGGAATATCTCGTACGGATCGCGGAGACAAAGAAGCGCCTCGATGCAGCTAAGGCACAGAAGGCCGAATGGGAGCGGCTTGTCAAGGCAAAGGACTATGTCGGCATGATCGCTCTATCGGCCGAGCATCTTAAAGAAAGGCAGGAGTATCTTACTCAGCTATTAAAAGAAAAGCCCTCCCACACCGATGTCGCGGGAATGCTTGAACATATTAAGATGCTTCTTAAGGCAGCCAATGACGGTATTGATGCCGTAGACGGGAAGTTGCTGAAGAAAGCGATCGAGGATTTCCTTATCGAGGACTTCGGCCGCAACGTCGATAGCGCCAGATATATCGCGAAATATGACACGGCCCCGCGCCTTCGCCACGTTGATTTCCAACAGGTATCGGCGGAATTCTCAAAACTGACCCGCATATTCGCGCTCGCCTACATTATTAAAGAGAACGGTTGGCATGAGGTCACGCTTACCGGCACGCCGGAGCTCGATGTAAAGAATGCCTGGAGCATTGTGAAGACGAAGAAGGATCAGGTCCGCAATTCGGCGCGTTTCAATTCTTCCGAAATGGCACGACTCTACAGCGGCTCGAATATGTCGGGCAAGACATTCCATCTGAAGCAGCTTATATGGGCGATACTTGCGGCTCAGGCTACGGGATTTGCGCCATGCGACGGTATGACGCTGCCGGTCTTCGATAAGGTTCTCTATATCGATCGAGTCAAGGCCGAGAGCGACCGCAATATCAGCGCGTTCGGTCTCGAAGCGAAATACTGGAAGGCTTTCTTTGAGAACGCCTCCCGTGCAGGCATTGTCTTCGGTGGCGTTGACGAAGCCGGATCCACGACTTCGCCCAGGTACCAGTCGGCCCTTTCGTATGCGATTGCGGAAGAGATGCTCGGGCTTGGCAATATGCTTGCGATGGCGTCTCATAATCATGACTTTCTCGATGCGTTCTATGAATTGAATAAAAGCCGCGTTGGTATTTATCATTTTAAGACGCACGAAGGCGCGGACGGCACAGTTGCTTTTGACTATATGATGGAGACGGGCCATGCGCCATCAAATGCTGTAAAGGTAGCGGAGAAGCTCGGGCTCGGAATGCTCACGGCTAAGATTAGGGCATCACCAATAAAACCCGGTCCAGCCATGGTAGCAGGTGTCGACAGGCAGTCGCCCAGCGGCGAGCGGCCGACGCAAGGTTTACCATCAGAAGCGCCTTCGGCATATGACAAAGCCCTCGCCGACTCGTCCTCCGTAGCCAGGTCCGTCCAGACATATGCACAGGCGAAGGAGGAAGCGCGCGCGGAATACGAGAGGACGCGGGGATCCGTCGACCTCGTCGCGCTCGGCAAGAAGTATGGCCTGACCGATGCTCAACTTACGGAGCTTGCTAAAGAGGTGCATCCGGGGCAGGGGATGGGTGAACCCGCCACTGTGAGCGGAATATCCCCAAGCGACACGTCCCTGAAATTACCAGACGTTCATAAATTTGCACGCCTTTCATATTTTAGATTAAGCGCGGGTTATACCATCAAAGCATTGGCATATATTGCGAGTGTAGGCGGTGTACTGTGGATATGGAGTTATGGGAATCTCCCGGCAAAGATCATTGCGGCGATCGCAGCAACTTTCTGGCTGGCCCTAAAACTCCTACCGCCTCTTTTTGTTGGCAATGAGAAGAATATGGCCGCTGTCGAAACTCCCGATCGAATAATAAGCATAGCAAACCGAATCGCCGCCGCGGGTGACAAGCCATATACTGTGCGGATAGTTAGCAGCGAATACTACATAAATAATTCTTCGCGTTTTACCGATACGATTACGTTGTCGAGCGCGGTTATAAATGCGTTAACAGACGATGAGCTTGCCATGGTTATTGCTCATGAAGTGGCACATTTAAAAAACAAACCTAAAGGATTCCTTGTCAATCCTTTCTTCCGGACATTGCACGAGGAGCTTGAAGCTGATCGCGACGGTTTTATGATAGCAATGAAAGCCGGATTTGAAGCAGATGGGGCGTTGAGCGCTGTAGAACAGGGCGGAAGCATCTTATCCGGCAATGTACTTACTACGCTCCGGAACTTTTTATTCTACAGTCCGCCGCTTACAAGTGAACGAATCGCCCATATCAAAGCCATTATCGATAGTCTAAGATCTGTTGCTCCTGATTCAGAATTTGCCGATCTCGAGGCCGCCCGTAAAAAGAAAACACGGACAGACACTGATTTATCAGGGCAAGGCCCCTCGCAGCCGGCGGCAAAAGCGGCCGAAGGGGAAAAGGGCGCTGTCCCTCCCGAACATATTGCGGCAGATAAGAAGAGCGAACCTCTGGGCGGCATCTGGAGGCCGGAGGGAGATGCCGAATCTAACCAGGTTAGAGACGATGATATGCCCACCTTGCTTGATCCGATAGCTTCCGGCATTACTACTCCTGCCGATAATACCAGAGATAAGTTTACGCTAGACGAGCAGATGGATATACTGACCGGCAAAAGACAGCCCTATAAAGAGGGCCATTGGAATTATAGCCACCCATACAGATATCTTCTGGAAAATGTCGCCGGTGGGATCGGCAACCTGATCCTCTCCGTCACATTAATGTATTTGTCCGCCCAGTTTTATAACTACTCCCATGCATTGCCAGCCGTTCTATCGATTTATTCGGTATTAAACGCAATCGATGCCGCTTTTGCGTTTTCCGTAACATTACAGAATAACATGCACCGCATACCACTGTTCGGGAAATTCGCGAAAATATTTATAAAAAGCCGGGTCTTTAGAAACATATTCTTTGTTTTACAAGCCCCGTTATTTATACCGCATGAAATCGGTCATGCTTTGGCGGTAATCTTCACAGGTGGAAAAATATTGAAATTTAGGCCCATGGGTATGTTAGTGAAGCATAAAAACGCAGATACTGGAAATGGGCCGTTTTATTTGTTGCAGGATTCCGTTAACATTCGTTACGCGCTTGAGATAATTAAGGCAAAGCGTAATCATGGTGAAGCCAGGGACAGCGACCGGTTATATTCCAAATCCTCATTGGAACCGTCTGCGGCAAAGAATGGGCTGGTTCAGAAATCTGATAAAGCATTTGCTTTGAGATTAAGGGAACTGATGAGCAGACCGCGGCCTGCATTTGTGCCATTCAATCCCACAACAGCCGTAGCGCGGCTACGCGACGGAGCGGAAAAGTTCCCAGAATTGGTAAAAGAACTGAGAGATTTGCTTTCTGACATTGATGGATTCAAAAAAGTCGGCGATGCTGATACGGCAGCGGATCTACGGGCCAGAATGATCGCGATCTGCAGAGCAATGAATTCCGAGCCAAAGATTGCCGAGTTTATGCAGTATGCCACGGGCGTTATGGAACCGCGCGAGATGGCCGCGCTTGCCGAATTAGGATTGTTTTTAAGGAAAACAGGGACAGACACCGATTTATCAGGGCAAGGCCCCTCGCAGCCGGCGGCAAAAGCGGCTGAAGCCAGCCGGGTGTCCCCGGACAGGACGTCCGCCCGCACCCAAAGCGCACCCCGGGAGTACGCGCCTCCGGGCCTCCTGATCGAGGAGGGCCACGAGATGGCCTTTAAACAGATCTTGGAGGCGGTGATTGACGAAAGGATCCCCGCGGGGCTGCCTCTCATCCTGTTCGACTATCACAGCGACAATGCGGGTACGATGGAGGAGGCGGCCGGGGACAGCGCGCTGGAGCGGCTGGGCAACGATAACTGGATCCGCTATCTCCAGTCGTCGGGGATCGTCGGTGAGATCTTCTGGGTATATCCGGCGCACGGGAAGATGGCCCTGAGCCTGGCCAAGCCGTATTTTTCCGCGGACGGAGCGAATCTCAGCGCCATTCTCGATAAGAATCGCAGCGCTTTCTCCAAGGGCGCGATCCTTTCGTTCGATATGGATTACTTTGCGAACGCCGATCCCGGGTCCGTGGCTTCCCGCGCTCCTGCCGCCGGCGGCGTAGCGGCAAGCCTGGAAAATATCTTTGACGAATTGCGCGCGCGCGGGATCCCGGTCCGGTTGATCAACGGAGCGTATTCGCGCGGTTACAGCACTACCGCCTTCCGGGGTGAGTTTGGCAAAACCCTGAGCCGCCAGGCGGAAAGGAGTTCTGCGGAGGGCGTCTCCCCGGAGCGGCCGGCGCAAGGACCCGCATTATTCATTGATACCCGCACCGAAGAAAGGGAAGTGCGGGCTTTGCACGAGGATGAGCATCGGATATTAAATGATACGCTAGCCAGGATCGCTTTTACGGGTCTTGAAAAGGGCAGCGTTGAATTTCTTACCGAACAAAAAGTTCGAGTTTTATTTGGGATAGAACGGGACGATGAAGAAGCGCGCGCTCCTCCTGAGGTCAGAGTCATAGAAGACGAAGCCCTCCTGGAAGCGCTCCCAGAGCAGTATAAGTATCTCGCAGACGGTCTTATCACCCATGCCGGGACATGGCGGACAGATCCACTTGGCCGCAAACACGCCAATATATTCCTCACAAGAAGCGTCTATGAAATGCTCGAACAATATGCTACCAGGTATTCGCGACACGAGTTCCGGGAGTTCTGGCGTCGCCATGAATTGGAACACCTGACTGATCGCGATAAGCCTATCGATAACGCGCTCAGTGCCGGGATCGAGGGCAAAGACAAGCGCGAAGACTGGGAAATAGAGGAAGAAAGGGAGCGGAAAGAGGAAGAAAGGGAGCGGGAGGTAGAGCTTACCGAGTGGTTCTATAGGGAGCACCAAAAAGAAGTTGAAGGCAAGCGGGCGGAGAAAGAACGGGCAGCGAGTTGGCGCAAAGAGAATTCGGAAAACGAGCATCGTATAGATAGCGAAGCCCAGACTTCGGCCAGGGTCATGGGCGGCTTCTCTGAATATACAGAGGCATTTGAACTGAAACGCTTCTTCCAGTCTGCCGGAGCGACAGAGGCGGCTATTGACGTGCTGGAGAAACGCCTGGAAAGTCCATATGTTAATAGCTCTGATGTAATGAAAGAATACGAGGCGCAAAGAGATCTTGCAAAAGATCTGGCTGCCATTAAGGAATTGAATCAGCTACTTGAACGACTCGACGGTGTATTTGGAGAGCTTCTACGAGCCCATGAAAGAGGTTCTTTTGATGAGTCACAGGAATATTATGACTCCCTGACAAAACGATTTAAAGAGCTACTGTATCCTGAGAAGGGTGAATTTTATAAGATGCTCGGCCAACTCAACGTAACGCTTGGCCAGTACTCTAACCCATATGCCATAAAATTAAAAGAGACTGTTTTGCGGGTACTCCAAGGCTACCTGAGCGTTTTTTCTCCTGACAATAAGATATTTAAGAGGCATGAGTTCAAATACGACCCGTTGGGAAGGCGGGGATATAACTTATATTCAAATGCGCCGGAACTAAGCCCCTCGCAACTGGATTTCTTAAGAACGATTAGAAAAGCGACAGGAGAAGTAGCGGCAAGCGCGGTATTGGCTACATTAAGACTGGAGCGAGGTTACAAAGAAGCTACGTTTACAAAAGACGGAGCTATCTTTGCAATGCAAAACGCAATACATCCAACACTGAAGATAAAAGATAAATTCGAGCCAGTGGGCTTTATGGTTCCGGCAGAGGGTAAAGCAGTTCTTATAAGCGGTCTTAATACCGGAGGCAAGAGCGTTACTCTTAAAACAGCCGGTATTATAGCCCTGATGACGCAATGCGGGCTTCCAATACCGGCCGATGTTACTATGGATGAGCATATGTTTGCAGGGTTTGTTAAAGCGGAGGTGCGTGGGTACGATGTGGATATCGGGGAGGCTTCACGCTTTGCGGCAGAGCTTGCCGAGAGCAGTCGCCTCCTAAGATCTCTCTCGCCGCGAACTCTTGCGATAATCGATGACGATATGTTTGGTGGTTCAAGCGAGCCCGCTATCGTAGCGTCTTGCTTCAGCGCTACGGTCGAAGGACTAAGCGAACATAGAGTATCGGTAGTCGCCGTTACTCATCATATTGATGCGCTCGAAGCGCTAAAGAGCAAGCACCCGGACTATGTTTTCAAGAGAATCAAAACAACACCAGGTAAAGATGGGGCAGATATTTCTACCCGTTCGCTTGAAGACGGAATCGCCGGATCAAGTCTTGGTCTCTATGAGACTGTTCGACAGAAATGGCCTGCTGCGGCCGGAGCGGTCAAATTCTACAATAAGTTGCGCCGAAAATATGGAGAAAAGGAACTTTCTTATCAGGGGGTCAATCCAAAGCAAGGCGGTAAACCAGCCCGCTACAGAGGCTTTTTCTACTCGAACGCTGAACGGTCGAATCTTCAGGTTGGCCATTTTGAAGAGATTCTTCACGATGTCGCGAAGGCAGTACTTGGTCACGAGGGCGCATATAATGCCGGAGAGTTTGCTTCGCGTATGATGAAGAAACCGGAGACGTGCGATTCTGCTCTTTGGCGAGATTCGATAGAGAAGTTGAGATCGTCACCTAACACGCTAGCCCTTCTTGATGAAAGGCTGCGGGAGAACATGCCGGAATGGAAACACAAAGAACATAGAGACGGTTTCGGATACTCGGAATACATATCCGATGAAGATCAACTTGCCACTAAACGATTTGTCGCCCTTGTCAAGTTCGCAGCAGAAAGCGACGTTCCTTTTATTGCTGAAAAAGGCCGTGAGCTCAAGGAGTTTATCGAAGATAGCGGTTTAGGTAAGGGTTTTAAGGAATATATTCAATGGTTCGGTCTCGAGGGCGTAAGAGGCCATATTGAAGGTATGTATGCAGGAGAAACTCGCGACAAGTATCTCGCAGCGATTGACAATATTCGCGCTCTCTATGGCATAAGTGCGTTGGCGCATATGTCATGGCCATTCTCAACATCAACAAATAGGCGTGGGGAGATAAATATAAAAGGTGGTTGGCATTCGAGTTTGACTAAGACAGTGTCTCGTACGCCAAACGATGTCGCGATTAGCTTGCAAAACCCTGACGCCAAGGAAGGATCCCTTACTATTTATACAGGCTTTAATACTGGCGGGAAGTCTACCCTTGCCAAGATGATTGCGCAGATAGTAACGCTTGCCCGTATGGGCTGGCCTGTGCCGGCAGTATCCGCTGAAATAGGAAATTTCTCCGATATACAGGTAGTATCAGGAACGCTCACGGAAGACAAGCAGCGTACGCGGTCGCACAAGCATAAGGATGCTATAGGCGGAGCACTTGCTGCGGCTCTTCACGAGAGCGCGCTTGTTCTTCAGAGTGCAACCTCGAACACATTAGTTATACTCGATGAGCCATTCTCCGGATGCACAGAGCCGTCAGTATCAGCTGCGCTCACCGCTGCCATTGCCGAGGATCTAGTTAAGAAAGGCGCGACAGTTATACTGATAACCCATCTTCTCGAATCCGTACCTCTACTTACAGAAAGCATTCCCCAGGCCAGAACATTTAAAGCGAAGACAACCGAAAGAGATGGGTTAACCGTACCACTCTATCATTTTGAACCCGGCACGGCGCTTTCAAGTCACGGTTTTGAAGTTGCTAAGGGAATGAAATGGCCGGGCTATCAAAAGGCCTTGGAGTATTTCGATCTTCTTTCAAAAGAAGCGCAAATAGGCGCCGGTAAACAACCGCCCAGCGGCGAGCGGCCGGCGCAGGGCGCGCCCGAAGCACAAAAAAGCATCACAAGACAACCTGCCCCGGGCTCTCCTTACACGGTGTTCGACACGCTACATAGGAGAAGCGACTGGATGTATGCTTCAGAAATAGCAAATAGAATCACAACGACCAATCGACATGTTTCAGCGGATTCGGTCAGGCGGGACATTAACACGCTAAGACATTTAAGGCTTATAGTTGGCCAGCGCGATACGCATGGTATGCCGATTTTCCGTACTGATCCGCATCTTCTTCCTATCGATATTGAAGTCATTTTGCCTATATTAAAGAACCTTGGGGGTCGACCAACCGTGGCGCAGCGTGAGATGGCATGGAAAAAGCTTAACAAGATTCGCGGTAGCAAGGAGTATGCAGATACAGTATTTGAATATTTGGTAAACTGTAATATACCGAAAACCGATCATTACGCCGACCGTGTTCGGGGAATTATCAAACACAATAATGATTATTTCAATGATCTATTCGACCTCGTTGCGGAGGCGTCAGAATCATCCAAGATAATAGATGGTTGTTATTATCTTGTTGCGGCATTAGGTGGGAATCCCAATATTATCCCGACCCAATACCAGTTTGACAGAGTAGCTACGAAATTGCCGGCTAATCCGAAGGATTCCAAATATACGCTCATGGTATATCTTGCGACCATAATGGCTGAGCGCAATCCAGCGATCGACATCGGAGATTTCGATCTCTTCGTCTTAGAGCAGTTGAAGACAGGCATGGTCGATAATAATATCATCGCCTCAGCGGTGGTTTTTGCGCGAAGAGATGCGACATTCCTTGATCGAATCTTCACTGAAATCGATACTGCTCGCGACATCGATCGTATCGATCGCATGACATCAGTAGTTGTCACCTTGGTAGACAATCATGATTTTCGGCTACCACCTGAAAAATTTTTAGTTCTTCTGAAACATCCTCGCCCCGGAAGTGCAAATACTATGGACAGATATCAGAATAAACCTTATCTGGCTGCTTGCATCGCTGCCGCGAGAGACTTATCCTTGATGCCGCTTGTTTTTAATACGCTAAAAGCCTCAAAACCAGGCTCAACAGAAGAGAGAGAGCTTTGCCTGTTAGTTGATGCCGTGATGAGGCACAGTTCGTTCGTGCCTAACGAGGAGCAATTTGTAATGATGGCAATGAGAGTACCGAATCATGCCGGCATGCGTGACGGCGAAGAAACCGCGTCCGGCACACTGGCGTTCGCGCTCTTAAAAAATCTGCGCCTCTTCAATGTGTTGGCAAGGCTTAACAGGGTGGATCTTAAAGACGACCACGTGATCAGCGTGAAACCTTATGGTATGTCAGCCAGCGATCCGGATCTAGCGAGGTTTTTCGATATGATGACCAATAAAGGCGAGCTTAAACGCCTCATGTATATCTGCAGCCTATTGCGGCTTGCGATATCGGATGCTCTGCCGGAAGATTCCAATAAGACGCCGCTCGAATACGCGCGCGAAAAAGGCCTCATAATGCAATATAACGATTTTATACAGATCTGCCCTGTTACAGAGTCTTTTCGGCGGCATATCCTTATAGTTAGAGGCTCATCCGGCAAAGAGTATCAATTTGAGATGAAAATACCAGGTCAAAAGAGCGATAAGCGCTGGATACCGGAGATAGTGACTGACCTCGCTCACGAATGGTCCGCATCGGGACTCGATATCGTTAAGCCTGTTGCACTTTTTGAAGCTCACGGTGCATTTCAATTGTACCACACCATACGCGAATATCCTGAAAATGACGATCCTCTTCGGGTGGCTCTCTATGAATATCAGGATGGTAGAAGGCTTACGAGGTATCATGAGCATAATGGTCACACTGCGCTTACGAATGGATACCTTGACCGCATTGCACGTGCAAGGGGATCAACGAAGAAAGAACTATGCACTGATATTGCGGTTCAGGCGTATGCGTTTGCCGAATGGGTATTTAATCATGGATATATAGGTAATACCGAAGCAGGCAATGATTTTCATCTCGAAAATATGAGACTGTTACCAAATGGCAGGGTGATATCCGTAGCGGATTTCGGTGCATATGAAAAGAAAGATACAACAAAAGCCGAGAGAGCCGTAGCGGTAATGGAGCTTCTTGAGCCGTGGCTTTCCACCCACGAAATATTATTTAATGAGGTAGAAACCAAATATCATGCCAATAAGCGACAGTCTGAGCCAGTATCTGCTGACGCGATAAAGCTCGAAGCCGACAGGATCAACAAGGAGAGCCTCAAGCTTACCAGGACAATCGAAGACAAAACAATGATCTGTCACATCGTTACAGACTCAATACTTCCCGACATGCAGTTAAAGGAAGGCGTTCTTAACAGGCTTGAATCGAAGATGAGAAGCCCGAAGTTCGGAGAGAAGATCGTAGCCCTCTCGGTTAAAAATCCAGATAATGCCGAAGAATATATGGCAAAGTTAGAGGCGCTTAAAGCACAGATCGAATCCGAATATCAGGGATATAAAGTCCAGTTCGATGTCGCCTGCCCAAGGCCGGAGTATGTTGAGAATATACAGAAACTGGGTATGCAGGCTCTTGCGTTCAAGCGGGAAGGTGAAGGCGAGATAATCCAGATCGAAGGAATCATTCTGGCATTACGAGCTCTACGAACAGGCAGCATAGCCAGCCTTATCAGTGCCTATAAGACGATAACAGGTAAAGACTATACGACAGACAAGGCCGATATCAATGAGCTGGCCAAGATCATGCTGTTTATCCTGCCCGTCAGGAAGATAGATGTTGATAAGATCGGTACGATCAACAAGCTTATCGAAGAGAACATTAAGGCCGCAGCATAATTCCCAACATATCCAAGACCCTTCAAATTAAATAGAACGGCACACTTTAAGGTTGAAAGTTCGTAACTCGTTGAGTACAATATGGCAGAAAGCGAACGGACTTCGCACATACTGCCTGAAACGACGATGAGGAAACCGCGTGAACGCAAGCCGGGAGAAGGTTCTCTCCAGCAGGATAAGCGCGCTAGTCGATAGCGTATTCGCTATCGTCATGACCATACTCGTGCTGGAGATAAAGGTGCCGCGCGATATAACGAGTTACAGGGACTTCACGATACAAAGTTTTCTCACCGGATATTACCAGGACATACTGCTGTATATGGTCGTCTTTATTACCCTGGGATACCTGTGGCACATACATCACGACCATTCCGGATACATCGTCCGCACCGACCGCCAATACATATGGATCAATATAATAACACTGATGCTCGTCGCTCTTATCCCGTTCTCTTCCTCTGTGGTAAATAAGTTTACCGACGACTGGCTTGCCGAGGTTTTTCTGGCTGTAAATATGCTGCTGGTAGGAATGTGTAATTATCTGAGCTGGGCTTACGCTACAAAAGCCCACCGCCTTATAAGCGAAAACGTTCCCGAGTCATTGATCGGATGGGAGAAGGGGAGGCTTATGATTTTTCCCATCGTATCCCTCGCCGCTATACTCGCCTCTTTCGTCTACCCCGTATTGGCCTCTTACGTCCTGCTCCTCGCCCCGGTATCCGGATTTTTTATAAATCCGGCAGCGGGTGAGCGATAGCGGACCCCGGGCGGATACTTCCGCCGGCTGCGGTTAAGACCCCTTCTTAAGATCGGCCTTAAGTTCGCAGGACGGAAGATCGAGCATCTTTATATCATCCAGCACGGTAGTGAAGGACGGCTTGGATATCCGCGACATCTTTTCCAGGACTTCGCTTATCCTGTCGCAATTGGCCTTTATGGTGTTGGCGCGCTCCCACGGGATGTTTACCCCCTTCTCTTTGGAGGCTTCCGCCATAGACAGATCCACGCTTCCTATCATTATGGCGAGCGGATTCCTTATCTCGTGGCTGAGTGAAAGGACAGTTTCGGAGATGGCCGCCAGCCTGCCCTTCTCAACAAGCTCGTTCTGCATATCGATTATCCTGGCTATCATGAACCACAGTATCTTCCTGCCGCTGGCCATACCCAGAATAATTAACACTATCAGGATCAGGGTGATGTAGCCGGGCTCCCCTTCGAAGATCGACAAGGATCCCATCCTTGCGGCTATCAGATATATGAACCCGAGCATCGGTATTATGCTCATCAAAGCGATAGCGTTGTTAAATTCCCTCCTCGCTTTACCTTTGATACTCATCGCGTCCATTGCAACCTCCTCAAATTTATGGTATCTCACGCCGTTTATATTATATACAAAAAACGTATTTTGCGCTCATATTTTTTTATCAGACGGATAGCGAATGGGCGGATCACGGATCTGCATTCAGGTTAGAGAGAAAATAGGGAGCTACATTTCTATTGACTTAACCATTTATTATGGTAAAATGCTTCAATATGTATATTATTAAGCACAGAGACAATATCTTAATCAGAATCGCGGCGTCGGCGCTGGCTTGCCTGCTGGCATTCAATGACTTGGCCTTGGCGTCGGCGGAAGGCGCCCGGTCAACCGACGCGCTTGCCGTCTCTTCGCAGCTCGCCAACGAGAAATTTAAAGAGCGGTTCATGGCCAGGGCAAGCGTACTCGGGCATAAGGCGGCCAACAACGCCATAAGCGCGCTGATCAAGACAGACAAGGGCATATATAAGGACCGGTGGGAAGACGACATGACAGGTGAGCTCGATGTCGCCGATACCGATGTGAAGGGAAATATCGGGTTCGCGCCCGCCGGCGTTAAAAAGATCAGGCTTATTAAAGTCACCGGTCTCTTTAAGAAGACAGGCCAGTTTGCCCACGTGGGATTGAGCGGAAGATACGAGGTCGACGGGATCCGGCACAGTTACGGCATGCCGGTATTTTACGTCGACTCTTTCTATTTCGACAAGGCGGACAAAGCCGTCCTGAAGCATGAGGTAGACGAGATACTCCAGTGGGAAGATCTCCGGTCGGTCATAGCAGACGCGCGCGGCATCGATAAGAGCGAAATAAACATGAGGCGGTGGATAAAGGACCACGTAAGCCGCGAAGACAGGAAATTGCACGGCACCAGATACGGCGGGAAGACGTCGATAGGGATCGCGAAGTACATCCACGGCAAATCGTATCCGCTGACAGGATTGTACAGGGCGGCGGGGATCGAGGCCGCCGGCGCGTTGTCGCGCCTTACGGATATGGACTACATAAGGAAGATATATGACATAGACGAAGAAGGCAGGGACGTAAATATCGCGGCGGGAGAAGACGGGCTTATCCCGGAGGTATTGCGCGAAGAGAGCCGGAGGATAAGCGTAAGTACGCCACCGGAGAGTATACACAGGCGGCTTAAATTCAACGACGTGCCTTTAGGCGCGGAGATGACGCTGGTGTGGGGCGAGAACGTTAACGGCGAGAGCCTGGAGAAGTATTACCGGTATCTGAAAGAGAAGGTTTTCCCTTCCAAAGAGGTCGCAGCAGAGCTTTATTTCAGCATAGCGCTCCTCAATATAACCGTATCTACGCTGGGGATATCCTCCGCGGATATCAGGAAAAACCTCATGCCGCTGTATGTCGTCAGGCAGCGCCAGAATATAGATCAGGACATGGAGGACAAGATCGTTGGCCGGCTGCATGTCTCCTGGAAGAATGGGGATATGCGCGAGCGCGACCTGCCGGGAGATATAACCGGCCTTCTGAAGAAGATCAAAGCCTCGTTCGCAGGGCCGCGGGAATCGGGCGAGACTTTCTCGGTGATAATAGGCAGGCTCGGGGCTCTAGCGGACTATAAAGAGAAACCCGTTCCGGATATCGATGAGCCGGATAAAGCGGCCGGCGGAGAAGAGGCCGCCGACGCCGGAGCCAGCGCGGACAGAACGCCGCACTCCGCCCGATCAAGGTCGAAAGAGCTCGCCAAATATTACGGCTCCATATCGGACGAAGAAGCCATGGCCAGGATAACGGGCCTGGCCGAGACTGTGAAGACCATAGCCGAAAATCCCAAAAATGCGCGGGCCGGGATAAGCCAGGTATTTATCGACCTGGAGGACCATGCGCGCGCGGCATTGCTATCCCGCCTCGATCGGAAGAGGGAGGCGTTCGGATTCATGGTAAAGATCTGCGATATTTACACAGGGGTTGCTACGGCCGGGCAAACAGCCAGGTTTTACGACGAACATTACCCGGTCTATGACCTTTTCCTGATGATCTCCGACCTCAAGCTCAGGCACCACGATTTTAGCGCCGCATTATCATCAGCCGAATACGGCATAAAGAGGCTGGACAAAAGCGTCGCCTTAATAAAACGTAATAACCAGCCCGGGGCCGGGAAAGCCATTGCGGAGATGTTGGCAGAGCGTCTTATATTCATGATGACAATGGCCAAGGCCAGCCTGAGGATGGGCGATCTGGAAAAGGCTTCACGTATCGGGAACGAATTAAAGGGCGAATTGAAAAAGCGCCTCGACGCCAGGGATGTCAGGGACATAAGCCTGTGCGGCGACTATTGCGAGGTCATGACGGAGATCGTGAACTCGGCCACGGAACGCATCGACTGGGAAGAGGCCCGCAGGAACGTGGAGGAGCTGCTGCTGCTGTCGCAGAGATCCAACCTGTCATTTGACAACAGGCGCAATGTCTTCAGCGATCTGATATTGGCCGCGGATATTTACCTCAGGGGGAGGGGCCTATTCCGAGATATAGACTGCTTGCTGGCCGCCAAGCGGTGTGTCGGGCTTGCGGAAGAGGCGATCCCGCTCTCGCGGGAAGCCGCCGTGCTCAGGGCCTGGATAATGTTCGAGGAAGGCGATATGGCGGGGGTGGAAAGCGAGCTTAAAAAAGTCCAGGACATCCTGGGTATGAATTCGAGATGTTCGGTGTTATTTATCAGGCTTTCCAAGGCGCTGGCCGTTTCGTTACGCAATGGAGGCATGGAAGATGCGGCGCGGGAGGTCTGCGCCAGGGCGGAGAGCCATATGGCCGGTCTCAGCAGTTCATCAGCCGGAAAAAGGGCTTTACTAAACGGGTTTCTGATTGTTACGAAAGGGTACGACGCCGCGCTGGAAGATATGCGCTCAATCCTGGACGAAAGCAGGAAAGGCGGCGGCTACCTTATCTCGGCCCTTATGAGCCATGCCGTTGCAAGCATAGCCAGGGCCATCAGCAAGTCCGAGCGCATATCCCTTTATTGCGGCCCCGGCCGGATCAACGATTACGCCTTAAGCTGCCTCGAAGCGCTTGAGCAGGGAGACATCAGCTCCCGCGTCATCGAATCCGATACACGCATAAACCCCGTCGAGATAAAGAACGGCATCGTTACGGTCATGAAGATGATGCTGGAGGAAGACGGCGATCCGAGGATAAGCCGCAGGATAAAATACAGGATATTGTGGTTTATGGAGTATTTAAGGAAACGGAACGAAAGCCCGGTATGGATAATCGAGCGGCTGGAAAAACTCCTTTCCGAAAAGGACAGGCCCCGGGAAGCGGATACAGAAACAGGCAATGGAAGAAATAAAGATAAGAGGGCGGCCGAAAATGAACGCGCGGCGCTCGAGGCCAAAATAAAAGAATTCATAAAGTACGAGACTCTCTTCTGCCGGGCCGGCGACAGGATGGACAGGGCGAAGAAAATGTTCGGTGACGGTGCATACGAAAAGGCCCTGGAGGAGGCCGAGGCCGGGCTGAAGACGGCGGACGAGTCCGATGAGGACGGCCTTAAAGACAGGCTAAGCACCTATAAAGAAGCGGCTTCTTGTATGATCCGCGCGAATAGTTCTTACGTGGCGCAGAGATTCGGGATGGCGCGCCTTCAGTATGAAAAAGCGATGAGGGCGCTCGGGACGGCAGGCGCGGCGCCGGGAGATGCGTTGAGCGACGGCCTCGTCCGCGCGCGGAAGATGGCCCAGGCCGAGGAAGCGTATGAATCCGGCGACTTCGACGGTGCTCTGCGGATAGCGGGAGAGGTAAACGATGCCCCCGGCAACGGCTTCGCGCAGAAGGTCATGAAGGTGCGGCGCGCCGAGAGCGGACCGAACCCCGGGATCGTAATGGGCAGGCTCATGAACGAATTTCCGGCCGATACGAGGATAAGGGCGTTCCTTTCCACCCACCGGGCGGCCGCCAGGGAAAATAAGACCAGGCTCTCTGCCGCGAACGATCTGATGAGGGATGTGGCAAAGATCCTGTCTATGCCGGATATAACCAGAGACGATATCCTGACGGCCCTGGGAGAGCTCAGGAAGGCAAGGCAGACCGGAGGCTACAGCAACTGGTTCGGAAACCTGGTCCGCGATACAGCCAAGACGGCGTACGCGCGCGGTATATACCGGCTCGCTCTGCTGACCGCCGAATTCGGCCTTTCCGCCGTGCCTCAGGACAGCAGGAGGATAAGGGACGAACTGCTTGTGGTGGCGCGCGATGCCAAAGCCCAGATGGCCTCCGCGAAACTTCACAGGCAGTACGAGATACTCGACTGCCATTTCCAGGCGGACAATCTCAGGACTAAGAAGAAGCTGAGCGAGCGGGGGACTCTCGATTATAAATTTTCCACCATCAAGAAGAACGAAGACGGCGCTACTCTCGAAATATCCGGGCTTTCTTACGCGAAGGCCGACGGCGCCGCGACCGATATAAAGGACGCCAGGACCGCCGTGAGCAGGGGCGAGTCATACGTACTCATTACCGAAAATTCAGAAGGCAGGATGGTCCAGTTTGTGATCAAGGCGGTCTCGGTGTACGGGCCCGGGGAAAATCCTGAAGAGAAGTCCAGGGCCGTATTCAAGCTGGAATGCAACGAAACCTCCCAAAGCGCCTTTGCCGCTATACTCGAGAGGCCCGGGGTGTTGAAAAAACTGAACGACCCGAGCCTGAAAGACCGCCGGGACGCCGTATTCGAATGCATGACGCAGCTCGACAACTCGCTAGCGTTGGGGGAAAAGCCCACGTCAGGCAGCCGTTTCGCCGACATGTTACTGGAGCTCGACCCGCCCGCTGGAGACGACGTGAAGCAGGCGAATATCGATTTCAGGGACGAGCGTCTCGCCAAAGACGAGAACCAGCGGAAGGCCGTAGAGGCATCGCTTGACAGCGAAATACGGACGACCCTCATACAGGGCCCTCCCGGAACGGGCAAGACAAGCGTGATAGTGGAGATCATAAGGCAGTTCCGCGCGCGGGGCAAGAAGATACTCGTCGTGTCGCAGTCAAACGCCGCGGTCGACAACATAGCGAAGAGGCTCATCGCTGTACAGTCCGAAGGGGAAACTCTGGCGTTCGCGCGGGTGGGAAACAATAGGGACGCCATCGACCCGGATGTGTATAAAAGCGAGGCCTACAGCAATAAGAAGAAGGTCCTGGAAGAGATGAGGGCCGCTCGCGCGGGATGCGTCGTGCTCGGGACGATCGGAGGCTTCTCTTCGGACAGCGACATGAAGAAGATGGAGGAGTATTATTCCAAATTCGACCTGGTGATAGTCGAGGAGGCCGGCCGCGCGACTCTCGCCGAGACGCTGGTGCCGATCGGCAGGGCCAGCCCAACGGGTAAGGTAGTTCTCGTCGGCGACCATAACCAGCTCCCGCCTTACGGCATAGACGAGACCCAGATCGAGGAGACCAAAGAAGAGCTTGAGAAGTATATGTACAAGAAGGACCGCCTCGGTGAAATATTCAGCGCCGGCAAAATACGGGAGTTTAAGACGTCCCCGTTCGAGATATTGTGGGAGCATGCCAGAGGATTTAAAGAAGGTGTGCACAGGCATTTCCTCGCCATTAACAGACGGTCCCATCCCCTGATTGCGGGACTTGTCAGCAAATTATTCTACCAGGAGAAGATAAAGACGGATCCGGAGAAGAGCGATAATCCGGAAGAGGACACCATAAAATTGATAGATTACACGGAAGACGAGCCGCTGGCGGAGAGGGGCGGCAATTACCGCAGCCTGTACGAAAGCCGGGCCGGAAAATCTTATAACAATTTGCGGGAAGTTAATATACTGCTCGACGAATTTGACAGGGTACTTAATCAGAAAAAATACGGATCTTACAGATACGATATCAAGGACATAACTATCATAACGCCTTTCGCCCCGCAGAGGGCGCTCATAAAAGAAGCCTTTGAAGTGAAGGCATTGATAAATAAACTCTTAAAAGGCGGCGAAGCGGGCGAAACAGCTATCGCGGAAAGAGATCGGGACCTTCTCGTGGCCGCGCTTAAGCCGGGCTCATCGGAAGCCGCCGCCGCGATCGGAACACTGGCGAACTCCAACCCCGCCGGAGAAGCCAGGGAGAGGCTTGTCAGGAAGATCGCCTCGGCGCTTATATTCGACGTCCCGTCAAAGCACGGCGAACGCAGCGTAATGCCGGAAGACCTCGAAAAGCTGGGGCTCCTGGAGATCGAGACGGTCGATTCGATACAGGGTTCCGAAAATAAGGTAGTCATTCTTTCTCTGGTCAGAAGCAATACCATCGGAGGTATAGGATTTATGGGCACGGGCGACGGCCTGCAGAGGCTCAATGTCGCTTTTTCGCGCGCGCAGGAGAAGTTCGTTATAATAGGCGACTTTACCAACACTCTCACCCAGGCCAGATACACCCCGAGCAACCCGAACCCGCGGTCATGGTTCCAGCGCGCGAGACGGGAATCGACCGGCAGGGCCCAGATAGTGTTCAAGAAGACACTTGAATATTGCAACGTCCTCAGGCGGTCTCCGATAGCTCCGGCCGGTGCGCCTTCGGCCCCGGCGAAAATTTCGGATAAGGGGTCACCCGCCAAGCTGCTCGAAGTCATAAGGGATAATCTGATGGAGCGCGCGGTGTCCGGGGAAGGGTTCGTGTTCGAAGATGCCGCGCGCTTACGCAACTATCACGCATCAACGGTGTATAAAGAGATACAGATACTGTCGGACCTTGGAGTGCTCGAACGCGTAAAAGACGGGGCGTCGTCCCGCCTCAGATTTGCCGGGAAAATACGGAGCCTCGGAGCCGGCCGGATACCGGCGCTGATAGATTCTGTTCTCGCCACAGAATACAGAATAGGCAATACCGGCAAACCGCTCGACCGCTATGAGATACCCGATCGGCGGGATCTCGACGCCGTACGGGAGCTTATAAATAATACCGTCGGGATAGAGTCTGCGCGGTGCCTTGCGGAGCTTCCGGCACCCGGAGCGGAGGACGGCGGACGGTATTACGTCGTGCGGTATAACGACGAGAAGCTCGCGGAGTACGCGCGCAGGCTCGGCATCGCCGAAAGCACTTTCAGAGACATTATGAAGATGTATGTGAGGTTCCTGCGCCTGCGGCTCGGAGGCTCCGACAGGGTGGATGAGCCCAAGCCGACCGGCGGCGCAAGACAGCCTCTCATATCGATAGAGTGCCACAACAGCGCCGCGAGGACCGAAGCGACGCTCATAGGCAGGGCCCGTGTGAGCCTGGACGGCGATCTGCCGGAGAAAGGCGCGGCGCTCAGGATAATAGACATGGCCAACATGGCATTTGCGATCTCCAATATACCTCTGGGAACGAAAAATGGCCAGGCCGATGGATACAGCAGCTATATATCGTTTGCGCGCTCCTTGTACAAGGAGCTTACCGGCAGGGATATACCGCCCGAAGAGATGCTGAAAGACGACAGGCTCATAACTCTGCCGGCCATAAGGCCCATGGCGCTGGATAAGCTGCCGGAATATTACGAACTTACCGTGAAGCAACTGGCCCAGGCGGCGTAGCTATGTACATGACAAACACAAAGAGCCGGATATGCCGGAAGCTCACAGCTTCGGTGACCGCCTCTTTCTTCTTTATAAATATATTTATCACGGATGCGATTGCCTTATCTCCTCAATCCGGCACGATGAATCCGGCTACGCGATGCGAATATCAGGTCGCTTGTATGTTGAGGTCCGGGCAGCTGAAGTTTGCCGAGAAACCCGAAGACCTCAAGTTCCTCGAAGAGAGAGGCCACGCCAAAGCCCTCCTCCTGTCCCATGGCAAAGTCCTGGTCCACAAAGACCTGACGTCCGACCCCGCGGGCCTTTTGAGGGCCATTACCCACGAAGAGGCCGAGGCCATGATGCAGATAATGGCCAAAGAGGATCGCGTAAAATATTCGACTCTCGTCAGCATAATTCTCGAGTCTGAAGTGAGGCTTCCGGAAGGTAAGCCGGCCCGGCTCAGAGACGTATTCGGCGAGCTGTTCCCGTCGGAGGCGGCGGTCAGCGGCTCCGGAGGATTTACCGCCGACGAGCTTCTCGCAAACCATATAGCGGCGAAGGCCGTCGAGCTGGTGACGGCGAAGAACGACGGCCTGCTCGCCGGCAGGCTATCGCGCGCGGAGGAGCGTTTCCTCGCCATCGCCTCGCAGCTTACAGGCGCGCTCCGGCACAGCTACTTTACCGGCGAATTCATGGAAGATTCCACCCGCAAGGCGAAGATCAGGACCGTGATGGCGAACGGATTCAGTTTCGAGCAGGCGGCGGGCAAAGCAGGCGACAACGAAAGCACCGCCCGCGCCTTAACGCCCCAGCCTCAAGCGCCGCAACCGCAGGCCCGGGCCCCCGGCGGGGACCTTGGCGGGTCGGATCTCGGCGCGCAGGTGTCCGACGGTAAATACTTGAGGCTACTGTCCCGGGCGATGGGCCGCATAACGGGCGGCAAGCCCCTCGAGCGGATAAAGCAAAAATGGGACACCGAAGCGGATATTATGGACAAGCTTATCGATATGATGGAAGCGCTTTCGCTGGCTTCGATAGTTCTTGATGAGGACGGCAACAGGGTCGTTACCATCGACGACGCCGCGGCGGAAAACCTCCGCCGGAATATCAAATCCGACAGGGCCAAACCGGGCGTGTTGCGGGTGATCGACTTTATTCAAAGGAAAGTGATAAGGCCCGGGAAGGGGGTCAAGGCGGTTAACTATTATTCGAGGTCAAAAGGTTGGACCATAGTCTGTTTTAAGGCTCAATCCGACAGCCTGGAGCATGAGCGGCGGGAGGTCGCCTTGCGCAGGTCCGGGATACACTGGCTTGTCAGCCATATCCTCGTATCGCGTAACCTCGATAAGGGAAACCGCCGGACGGTGCAAAAAATCGCGCGCGAGATAGCCGAAGAACTGCAGATGAAGAATGGCGAGGCGCCGGATTATGAGCTCGGCGCCGCCTTCGGCTCCGGGAAAGACCGCGCGCCGCGCCGGACGATCAGGGCCCTGCTGAGCGAACTTAAGCAGGGTATGGAGAGGCGTAAGAAGCTGAGGAGCAGCGTGGCGAGGATAGACGCTCTCGCCCGCGCGCGGAACTGGCCGTCCGTCTTACGTGAGCTCATGAACCTCGGAATGCTCGCCGCGGCATTCCGTTACAGGTTCTCGGATAATAATAACGACGTTATAGCGCGGCTGATCGCCATGGCGGAGAAGAGATCCGCGGCCATTTCCACGTCCGGCAGCCGGTCGGCGTCTCAAACTCAAACCAGCGGCGGGGAGGATTACGCCGAAGCATATGCCGCATCTAAAACGCCTCCGGCCATCACGATGTGGCTGCGCGATCAGACGCGCGGGATCGTGCCACGCTGGATCGTGGCTCTCGCGTTCGCGCCGGCCATCGAGGAGATATTATACCGCGGTATACCGGTAGTTATTGCGGCGGTATTTCTTCAGATTACGCCATTTCGCGCCGCACAGGGTCTCTGGCTTCTCGCGTCGGTACCGATCCAGATCTTTGCGGCCATTAAATTTATGGCCGACCACCGCCGCGAAGGCGAGACGCACGCACCGATGCGCAAGAAGGCGGTCCCGGCGCTCGTCGTCGCCGCAAACGGCATCGCGCTTCCGCTCATCCTGTCCGGAGCATTTTATATTCCCGCGCTGAATATATCCGATCCGGCGGTCGTTTACGCCAAGTGCGTCGTGGTTCTTCATAGCCTGGCGAACCTGGCCGCAATGCTGATAAATCTTGCTATAGGCAAAGACCGCAATCACCACTTACGCCTGTCCGTAACAGAAAGGATCGACGGCGACCCGGGCAAAGATCCGGAAATCCCGGCTAAAAAGGGGCTATTTGACAGGATCGGGGATGCCATAGAAGGCATGATAGCTCCGTTGTTCGACTATGATCTACCCGAGATGAAAAGATTGCACGATATTGTGCGTAATATCGAAGATGGCGACGGGCGAGCCCCCAAAGATCCGTTTAAATCGGAGCTGCCCATATCCCCAGGCACGAGCCCGGCAGCCGAGGATACGGCCCGGAAGGCAGGATCCGGGGAAGGCGCATGGTCCGACGGAGTAGCCGGTTACCATCCGGATATTCTCGCGATTCGCCCGGTGCAGGCGGCCGAAGATCTAAATGTTCCACGGATAGAGATAACCGCGCCCGCGGGCGATTCGGGCCGGGAGAAGGAGGCCTTTATCAAGTCAGTGAAGGGCCTGGAGGAGGCTTCGTGGAGGCAGTTCGGCTCCCGGGCCGCCGAGGCGGAGGGCCGGGCGGCCGGTATGGAGAAAAGAGGCCAGAGCCTGATACTGTATTCCGACGACATAGTGAAGAACGCCATGATCGTGGATCTCGAGCACACGGTAAAGAACGTCCTCTCGAAACACGGAGTCCTGTCGGGAGGCAAAATAATACTGTATTCAAACTCTCCCGGCAGCTCTCTAACACTGGAGAGCATCATAAGGATAGCCAATCCATCGATAGAGGTCGTTAAGCTTTCTCCGGGCGATCTGCAGATAACAGGGGACGAGTCCAAAAGAGACGAGAGGGAGGCGGCCGCGCTGTTGAGGGCCGCCGGCGCCAGGGGCGCGAAAGAGATCCTCGCCCTGATACGCGGCCCTTCGGAACAGCCGGAGGGCCTGGCGGAGCTTGCCGGGCGCTCGCGCGTTCCTATAGTGATAGTCGGGCTCTCGGAGGGAGTGTATTCGTTCGCCCAGGCCGTATCGATGGCTATCGACGTCAAGTCGCACGACGGCGCCTCGGCCTTCGGGCGGAACGGCTGGTTGATAGCGTTACCCGCGGTGAAGCCGCTCACGGAGGAGATAAGAAGGAATTACGAAGAATACCTGCGGTCCCTGCCGGCCCTTGCGGCCGCTTAATCCGACTCCATCATACGGAACATTTGGTCTAACCAGGTTAGATGTTTTCCCCGGCAAAAGCATAATCCTGTTGATTGTTATCCTCAATGCCTTATAATCAATCCATGAGGAGGTCTTTATGCCGCCGGGTCAAATCTCAAAGATTGCTTT
>Ga0233425_10001849_pt1 | contig 44585 bp, 40 predicted proteins | sample Watercolumn_Towu_2_FD_181712 | JGI IMG/M metagenome (GOLD analysis project Ga0233425, IMG submission 181712) | Freshwater microbial communities from Lake Towuti, South Sulawesi, Indonesia - Watercolumn_Towuti2014_140_MG | ecosystem: Environmental > Aquatic > Freshwater > Lake | place...
CTTTATTGGCAGGGTATGAAGCCATGGAGAATATCTCCATCGACTATGCCGTTATGGAAAAGGCCGATAACGTTCTGATGCTGAGGGGCGATTTTGGCTGGAATGATGTCGGGACCTGGGAGGCAGTGTATCATCTGCAACCGAAAGATGATAATGAGAATTGTTTAACCGGCCCTGCTTGGGTTCTGGATAGTCAGGGATGTCTGGTTTATAGTCCGCAAAAGACGGTCGCCCTGATCGGGATGAAAGATCTGGTGGTCGTCGATACCGCTGATGCCATCCTGGTTTGTCCCCGGGAACGGGCTCAGGAGGTCAAAAAGATCGTCGAAAGGCTGGAGGCAGAGGGGCGTCTTGAATTGCTATGAAGAGCCGGTTATGTTGCTCCGAATGAATATCCATCTGAAGAAGGTTTTTCCTTAAGGGTTCCCTCCGTCAACATTTCCCCTATAGAAAAAGATAGGCCTGAATGATCTGATCCTTTGCTCAGTAATAAATCAGTAGCCTGCCTGATAGAATCTTGTCAGCAACAAAAGAAAAGCCCTCGATTATTTTTAGGCACCCCCAAGTTGGTCTGAACAAAGAGGGTTGTTGGGGGTTAGATTTTTAAATTAATCAGAGACTGCTGATAGGCCGTTATATTGTTTTGATCTTCCCCTTCAACATAATAGCGCAGTAAGGCATCGGTGCCGGAGGCCCGGATCAGGCACCAAAAATCAGGAAATTCCAGGAGAGTCCCCTCTAGGAGTTTGCCCGCGCCCACATTGCATGCTTTTGTCGGAGTCGGAATCTTGCGGTCAGCATCGGGGATTCGAGCATTTAACTCGCTGCCTATTTCCGTTAAAGATCGGCCCGCCAAGGCCTGCTCAGCCAGTTTCTTGAAGAAATTAACCGTGAGATCTCGTTTTTCTATTCCGGCCTTTTTGGCCTTTTCTCTTTCGGCCCCGGTTAAGCTTTCGTCATATAAGGAGACATCTCGGCGGTTGAAAAACCGGTTTCGGATATTATTGGCTGCGATTTGAGAACAATAATAATTGGCCAAAGAACGGTCGGCCAGGTATAATCGCGTGGCCAAAGATAACATCATCAATCCGAACTGCATACCGTCTTTTTCCCGAAGGGCTATCATGCCCTTGGATTTATTCTCATTCATCAAGAGGTCGGTTCCGCCGAAAACGGCCCCCCCGGACTCCTCACACATAATCAAAGCCCGGGGATTTTCACCGATGAAAACCTTCTCCCCGATGGCATTAATAAACGGTTCATCGGAGCCAGGACGTGTTTCCAGCCATTCGGAGAATGAACCGACATACTTAAACCCGACGCGAACCTGTGCTACGGGGATGCCGGAATTCTGAGCCAGTTCCCCTAGGGATCGGGAAGAAGAAATGGAAGGGGTAATGAACCAACTGTAGGCCTTGATCATCCCGTTTTCTGACAAAACACTAATCCGGTAGGCCAGCAACATAAAAAAAAGCTGGTTCGGGGTAAAGTAAACGATCCCTTTATCCGTACCCGGACAAGGCTCCACTTCCAGGCCGAATTTAACCGCTTCTTCCGCCTCTTCTTTTGAGGAAAGGGTTACGATATTAAACCGGTCTCCGTCGGGATCCCAGAGAAAAACGATATCCGCCTCGCCGCGCAATAAGATATCCTGGGCTCCGATGTTTTTGTAAACCTCCTTTTTGCTGGGGTCCGGACCGAAATGAATCCCCGCTCTCTCCCCTAATTGATGATATTGTGAATCTTCATCTCCGAAAAGATAATAGATCGGTTTCCCCGGTCCGGTTGGAATCCCCAGGAGGGGGAACAAACGTTCGGTAGTCGCCTTCATGGAGCCCCCTACCGTACAAATCGCACAACGGAATCCTTTTTCAATAGCCTGGCGGATGTCCTTCCTGGATGGTTCTGTAATCACCGACTGCTGGAAGTGAATATAGGCCTCATCGATATCAAAATCCGAAAGGATTTTTCCTTCCGATTCCCAAGGGGCTAAGCGGATGGTTTGACGGTTGGCGACAATGGACTTGACTTCGGCAATTATTTCCGCCTCTTCGCTTAAAAGCTGCTTTCCCGCCGAGTCCATGGGTTTCCAGCCCCCTTTAAAAAAAGGGGAATGGCTGGCGGTCAGGTTGTCTCCGCTTTGATAGCCTTTATAAAAAACACCGAAAGATGAATACCAGATGGGGGTTGTCTTCGTTTTGGCCCTGAGATGGACGGTCATATTGTGGGCCCCATAAATCCGGGATAGAAGGGCAATGAACTCTTGAGTATGGGGACGGGTTTCGCCTCCGATATGCACATGGGCTGTTTCTCCCGGGGCGAGTTTGCGCTCGAAAACCCGGGCCTTGGCTTCCCCTAGAACAGCGACGATTAGAAGGTTGAAGGCCACTAAGGGATCATTGCTGTCGTGCGGATTTAATTGGTCCCGATATCCGGCGGTCATTAGGGAAAAGTTCTCCGCCCATTTGGTCAGGGAATAGGCGGATACGATTTCTTCGGAAATGGAGATTTCCTGCCATTCTTTTTTAAAAGATTCAATGGTCAACATTTCGGATTTCATAATCTCCTCTCCTAACGGTCGTCTACCTATCCAAATTTTCCAAAATTTTTTTTGTTTCTTTCCACGAATTGACCTGAATAGCTTCAACGGGACAAGGGGAACCCGAAGGCCAGACTTTAATGAATTCCCGGATGGAGGCGTCATTCCCATTCGGATACAGGGCATCTCCAATAAAGATCACTTTTTTAAGACCGTCTTGCAGTAATATTCTGATCGGTTTGGTCTTGTCTTCCCCCGCAATACCGATATCGAATGAGGTTTCCCCTCCCAAGGTAATTTTCAGCTGCTTTTTCGTGATGAGGGAGGCCAGCTTTTGGTTAAGGAAATCCAACATTCTATCTCTGTAGCTAGTAGCCTTATCGAATTTTATAAATGCTTCCCTATTCTTCTTGGCTTTTTGATCTTCCCGATCCATTCTCCCTATGGGACATAGGTTAAGCATCGAAACTCTATCCACCAGTCTATTGTCGAGGATAGATAAGGAAGGAGGCATACGGAATTGATCCATGACTAAAGATTCTTTTAATATTTTTCTCAAGCCCTGATAGCTGGTTTCCCCCAGATAAGATCGAAGATTGAAAACGGCCACTTCTTTTATAGACATTTTTTTAGTGTAATCACAATGGTATTGAATAGCTCCATTCCCAAGGAAGGCCTCAAATTGTTTCCGGAATCCGAAGGTAAAAAGGGGCTCGAAAAATTGGTGCTGTAATAGTCGGATATGACTCCCCGCGGCCACCCAAAAAGGAATGGATAGCTTCTCCAAGGTCTCGGCCATTGTTTTGTTAAGGGGTTTTCGAGGAGGTGTTAACGTCTTGTCTATGTCGAGGACTAAGGCAATATTGGTTTTCGGAGAGATCTTCATATCCAAGGATTTTCTTGAATGAATGTTCAAAAGATGGTGGTCTGCTTTCAGTAGGTTAGCTTTTTTACTAAATAATATTTAAAAAGATTATAAGATAGGGAGAAACGGGGGTCAAGGGGAAAGACAACAGGGGAAAGACAAATCCTTCTTGAAAGGATTCAAAATTATTAGGCTCAAAAATGCATGACGATCGAAGGGTTTTAGGGAGAAGAAAAAATATTATCATCGGACAGAGTCCTAAAATTAAAGCGATATTTACAATGGCGATTAGAAAACCCACTGTTCAAGCCTTTAAAGTGATTCAGGACATTCTGCCCTCTCTTCTTTTCTGTTCATCCCTTTCAAGATAAGTTCTGGAAAAGCGATTTTGGCCTCTTTGAAACAAGGGAGCTTCAAAAAAACAAGAAAAACGAAGAAAATGGGAGATCCTTTCTTTGTCAGAAAAAAACCAAGACGGTTTTTTCTGCCTATAACTCCATAAATTTGCATTAAATTACAGAAATATAAATATCGAAAATGGTTTTAACCAGTTAGCCTAGGAGAAATGATTTCTATCAAGACTAAAGCCGAGTTTTATGGATCTTGATGCGAAGGTCTCCTTAACTGAAAAATTTGCCCCTTGGGATTTGACAGCCCGCCGATCCTAAGGTAAAAACACCGCCATTCAACATCCAACCCAAGAGGATTTAGTTATTAACCCGTCACGCAAATTGAGCAACAGAGGATCAAGCCATTTCTTTGCATAAGGCCAGAGATATTGGGGAAGCACCATCGAAGAAACAAATGAACCGATGGCATTATTATTTTTTTGAAAGGGCTCGATTTTTGAAAAAGACCCTGGAGAAAAGCATTAATATGAAATCTCGAAAAGATTTTTGTCCGGTGCTTCCCAAAGTCTTGTTTGATTGATTAATTTCCAAAAGGGTTCTGGGAAATTTTTTTTCACGGTCAGTTTCCTCGTTTTTTCGGCGAAAATAGAAATTAACGTATCTAAGGGTTAAGGATTTCAAGAAATGGAAAAGAACTTAGACCCGAGAGCTTATATTTTTTCATAAGGCCTAACAATGACCGGGGACTTAGCTGAGCGCTTCATGTTATGGGAAATCAGAAGTTATTATCAGCTTTAGGTGTCCTGGCAACTAATTAAACCTTCTTACTCTTAACTGGGCACAATTTTGGATATATGAAAGATTCTTTCTGGCAGACCATTAAAGAGAGGCTTAGGGATGAAATGCCGGAGAATCAATATCGGATGTGGATTGAACCGATGACACTCATCCAATCTTCCGATCAGGAAATCCACTTGGGGTGTCCCAATGACTTCTTCTTAAAATGGGTCCGGGAAAAGTATTATCCGAAGATTTGTCAAGTGGTTCAGACTTTGACGCCCCATGCCCCAACTATCAGTTTACAGATTTCTAATCTGCCGCCCAATCCATCCCCTCTCTCAAGTGCCCGGCAGTATGCCTTGCCCTGTCTGGATCGCAAAAATGGACTGCGATTAAATGACAGCTTTACCTTTGATCAGTTCGTCACCGGACCGAGCAATCAATTTGCATACCTGGCTTCCATGGCCATGGCCTCGGATAAAAATCTTTACAATAATGCCTTGTATCTTTTCTCTTCTGCTGGGTTGGGTAAAACCCACCTCTCCCAAGCCGTGGGTAATTATATCCAGAGGCATAAACCCCAAGTCAGGGTTTTGTATCTGTCGGCCGAGGATTTTGCCAATGAAATGGTTTCTTCCCTGAAATCAAATTCCATGGAGGTCTTCAAAGACAAGTACCGCCGGAATTGCGATTATCTTCTTTTAGAGGAAGTGAATTTTTTGAGCGGGAAGGAAACAACTCAGGCCGAATTAAGTTTTACCCTGGACGCCCTTCTGAATGATAACAAAAAAATAATATTTACCAGTGCGATGGCCCCCAAGGATATCCCTCGTCTGGGAAGCAAATTAAAATCAAGATTTAATTCCGCCTTGATCGGTCCCATAGAACCCCCGGATTTTGATACCAGACGGAGTATAGTTGAAAAAAAGGCCAGCCTCCTGGGGATGAACCTTCCGGGGGAGGTAAAGGAATATTTGGCCAGTAAGCCCTTTAAAGACATGAGGCAATTAGAGGGCTGCTTGATCCGTATGTCCGCCCAAGCGACCTTGTTAAATCAGGTTATGGACCTGGCCTTAGCCGAATGTGTAGTGCAAGAGCATATTACGGCTAAACAGGAGATTTCCATCCCAGCGATTAAGGATCTGGTGGCTAAATATTTTCGGGTGTCCGTTGAAGAAATGACCTCTCCCTCCCGAAAACGGGTTTATTTATTGCCGAGGAATCTTTCTATTTTTTTAAGTAAAAAATATACCGGCCAAAACTTTGAGTCCATCGGCAAGGCCTTCAATCGGGATGTCACTTCCGTAGGTTATGCGGTCAATTCCCTGGAGAAGGTCCTTAAAAAGAATCCGGAGGTTTCCAAACAAGTCGAATTCTTATCTTCTCAAATTGAAAGGATTCAAAGTGGTTCTCACCCCGCAACCCATTAAAAGAAATTTCTTCACCTCCTGGGGAAAAATAAAAAAGCGCATCAGTGGCTATACCGAACAAATCATCGCTCTCCAAAGGGACTTAACGGCGATCCCGGCCTTGGGACCTCAAAATGGAGGGCAAGGCGAATATGCCAAGGCCCTTTACCTGGAAAAAACGATCAAGGCCCTTGCCCCTCATACCTTTATCTCCGTTCCCTGTCCTGATCCGAAAGTTCCTCAAGGCCAGCGGCCCAATCTTCTGGCCTTATTTAAGGGGCAGGACCCATCCAAAACGATATGGATTTTAAGCCATATGGATATTGTGCCCATCGGAGACCTAAGGTTATGGAAAACCGATCCCTTTGTCCTAATGAGAAAAGGAGACAGGCTCTATGGACGGGGGATCGAGGATAACCAGCATGGCATTGTTTCCTCCTATTTTGCGATTAAGGCCTTGATGGAGGAAGGGGTGACCCCTCATTATTCCGTGGGACTGGCCTGGGTTTCAGATGAAGAGACCGGGAGCCACAAGGGATTGGAATATGTCCTGAAACGAAAAAGGAGCCTTTTTAAGAAAAAAGACCTGATCATCGTCCCTGATGCCGGAAATCTGCAAGGGACTTTGATTGAAGTGGCGGAAAAGAGCCTCCTTTGGTTGAAATTCACTCTTGCGGGGAAACAGTGTCATGCCAGCCGTCCGGATTTAGGCATCAATACCCTTCGAGGGACGGCCCATTTCATCATGGCCCTCGAAAAACTTGCTACTATTTTCAATAAAAAAGACGCACGCTTTGACATCCCTAGCAGCACCTTTGAGCCGACCCAAAAAGAGGCCAATGTCCCCAATGTCAATACCATCCCCGGCCAGGATATCTTTTATCTGGATTGCCGCATTCTGCCAATCTATCCGATCTCCCAGGTTATCGAAAAAATCAAAGAGATCGCTTTAGGGGTAGAGAAAAGGACCAAGGTCCGTATCCGGATGGAGGTGGTCAATGCCGTTCAGGCCCCACCACCAACGGCGAACGATGCGCCGGTTGTCTTGGCTCTGCAAAAGGCGATTGAAGCCGTTAAGGGGAAAAAAGCCTTTCCCATAGGGATTGGAGGAGCAACAGTGGCGGCCTTTTTCCGACAGGTAGGTCTCCCCGCCGCTGTCTGGTGCAGCTCATCTGAAACGGCCCACCAGCCTAACGAATATTGCCGGGTCTCAGACCTGATAAAAGATGCCATGGTCTTCGCCCATATTTTCTGTCAGCCTTAAATAGCCCCTTTTTTTTTATTTCTTTTGCCTGGGATGTCCCCTTGACAGGGAGGGGCAATTCCTCTATATTTTCCGGAAATCAGAGATTAAAAACATCAACCAAAATCATAAGGAGGGGTTTATGAAAAATAAGTGGGGGGTTCTAATGGCGTTGGGTTTGTTCATTTTATTCTTTTCCAGCGGACCGGCATTCTCCGCTGCCAATGTTGTTAAAATCGGGGTCATTTATCCTCTGACCGGGGGAGCGGCTGCTGAAGGGAGAGAGCTTCGGGCCGGGGCCGAATTGGCCGTGGATATTACCAATACCGTTCATCAGAACATCGCTATGACTATGGCCAAACGTGGGGGGATAAAAAGTCTGGGCAACGCCAAAATTGAACTGATTTTTAAAGATCATGAAGGAAATCCTACGTTGGGGGCTGACTTGGCTAAAAAGCTGATCCTTGATGATAAGGTCGTCGGCATCCTGGGATGTTATCATAGTGCTGTGACTAAGACGGTCAGTGCTATTTGTGAACAGTACGGCATTCCGATGATCAATGATTCCTCCACTTCCCCGGCCTTGACCGAGAGGGGCTTTAAATGGTTTTGGCGGACCACTCCTCATGATGTGACCTTTACCAGGGATTTATTTGAATTTTTAAAGGGCGTGACTGAAGGTAAAGCCAAAGGAGTTAAAGCGGTTCCTAAGGCCGAACTGCTCAATCTGGCTTCGGCCTGTGAAAAAACCGAATGGGGCTCCCATGTTTCCCAGTTGATTGAATCATTCGCCAAAGACTATGGGTTTTCGGTCAAGAAATCGATCCTCTATGCCGCTAAATCCACCGACCTTTCCAGTGAAATAGGCTCATTAAAAGCGGTCAGACCCGATGCCATGCTTTTTGCTTCCTATGCCTCGGATGCCATTTTGATGATGAAAACCCTTAAGGCCCAGAAGGCCCAACCGAAATTGGTTTGGGGGCAGAATGCCGGATTCGAGGCCCCGGAATTTAAGACAACCTTAGGGGATGACATCGTCGGGGTCATGACCCGAACGGTCTTTCTGCCCAAGGTGGCTACCGTTAAAAAAGTATCCGGGCAGATTAATGATTTTTACAAGAAAAGGACCGGACGCGATTTGAGCGGGGCCTCGGCCCGGGCCTTTACCGGGGTTCAGACCTGGGTGGAGGTGTTGGAGAAGGCTGGATCCACCAAGCCGGCCGATATCCAGAAGGCGGCTAATGCCCTGCATATCCCTGGAGATCAGCTTATTGTCCCCTGGGCCGGCATTAAATTCAACACCAGCGGTCATGACCTGGGGCAGAACGCCCTAGGATCGGGGATGATCGGTCAGTATCAAAAGGATAAGGACGGAAACATTACCCTGGAAATCGTCTATCCTTTTGATGTGGCTACGTCCAATCTGATTTATCCCTTTAAAGGATTCTAATTTTTATTTGACGATTGGGGATTTCGGATTGCGGAGTAGGGGAAAGATTTGGTTGGTTAAGCACTTCGAAATCCTCAGTCTCTTTTAGTCCCGATCAGGAAATAGGTTAAATGGAAATTCTCTTGAGTGCCTTGGTCTCCGGTTTGTTATTGGGGATGGTCTTGGCCATAGTTGCTTTGGGGTTGACCATAATTTTTGGGGTTATGGATATGGTCAATTTCGCCCACGGCGAATATCTGATGATCGGGATGTATGCCGGACTTCTGACCGCCCAAGTCACCGGTATGGATCCCTTATTCAGTCTGCCGGTGGCCGCCGGAATAGGGTTTTTATTGGGTCTCTTATGTTATTACGGTTTAGCCAAATTCCTGCTGCGGGGGCCCATGGTCGCCCAGCTCTTAGGGACCTTCGGATTGATGCTTTTTCTCAGGAATCTGGCCTTATTGTTAATGGGATCGGAAGACCGGGCCATCCACAAAGGCATATTAGTCGGGAAGAGTTTTGAGGTTGGCATGGGCGTGGTCTTACCGGCCACCAAACTGGCGGCAGCCCTTCTGGCCGTCATTGCCTTTGTGGGCATCTGGCTGATCATGAACCGAACCAAGATCGGCAAGGCCCTGACGGCCACGGCCCTCAATGCCGAAGGGGCCCGTTATATGGGCATTCAGACCGAATGGATGAATGCCCTGGCCTGGGGTTTAGGAGGAGCCACAGCGACCTTAGCCGGGGCCTTATTGGTCAATTTTTGGTCGGTCAATCCATTTGTCGGGTTGCTCTTTACTATGATCGCCTTCACCATCGTGGCCTTAGGCGGGTTTGGCAGTGTCCCGGGGGCCTTTTTTGCCGGACTAGTGGTCGGCACCATCACTGAATTCCCAGGCATCTGGGATTCCTTGACCTATACTTTTCAGATCAAATGGATGGAACAGGTCCCCATGACTTCTTTTAAATATACCCTGGTCTATCTGGCCTATTTCCTAATCATGGTTCTACGACCTCGAGGCCTCTTTGGATGGAAGCAATAAAAAACGCCTTTGATTTTTCCGATTTCCCCCGCCTGGACAGGACCTTTGCCGGGTTAGTCGCTCTTTTCCTGATCGGCTTTCCTTTGTTTCCCCATTCCAGCTTTGCCATGGCCACTATGATCCAATTCCTGATGTTCAGCGTCTACGGCATGGGCTGGAATACCATTGGGGGATACGGCGGGCAGGTGGATCTGGGCAAGGCCCAATATGTCGGTATCGGGGCCTATACCACGGCCGTCCTTTTGATTCGCTGGGATATCCCTTTCTGGTTTTCCATGCCCTTGGGCCTGTTATTGTCCGTGGGCTGGTCTTTCATTATAGGCTATCCCCTTTTCCGATTGAAAGGGCACTATTTCGCCATTGCCACCATTGCCACTTCCCTGGTGCTCAAAGATATTTTTGAGATCTGGACATTCGTCGGGGCGGCCAGGGGGTTGGAGATTTCGCCCATCAAGTACAAGCCCCCAGATTTTTATCGCCTGATTTTTAGAGAGGATGTCTATTACTATTACATCATCCTGGGGATTTTTTTTGTGGCCTTATTTTATATGAACTGGTTTCGAAAATCCCGTTTGGGATTTCAGCTGCGTTCTATTAAGGATAATGAAGACAGTGCCCGGTCTCTGGGGATTGATGTCCATTGGGCCAAGATTAAGACCTATGCCGTGGCCACGGCCTTTGTCAGCGTGGTCGGTTCCTTTCATGCCTGTTATATAAAAAATATCGAACCGGAAGATACCATGAGCCTGGACATCTCCGTCCTGATTGCCTTGATGGCCATGCTGGGCGGGGCCGGATCCTTGTGGGGACCGATCATTGGCGCGGCCATCCTGATTCCACTGAAAAGTTATCTCAAGGAATGGTTAGGGGCTTCGGCCGGACTGGTGGGTATTGATCTGATTATTTACAGCACGATCATTATGCTCGTAGCCGCCTTCGAACCCAGAGGGATCTGGGGGATTGTAGAGAAGATCAGACGAAAGAGGAGAAAAGGTCTATGAGCCTCTTGAACGTCCAGGGGGTGACAAAAGATTTCGGGGGACTACGGGCCAATTACGATATATCCTTTTCCGTTGAGGAAGGAGAAATCGTCGGTCTGATCGGGCCGAACGGGGCCGGCAAGACGACTTTGTTTAACTGTATCGCCGGATATTTTCCGGTGACCTCCGGTCAGATTTTTTTCGAGGGAAAGGATATTACGCTTTTAAAGGATTTTGAGATCGCCCGTTTGGGGTTGGCTCGGACCTTCCAGGTCTACGGGGCTTCGGGTGATCTCAATGTGTTGGAAAATGTCATGGTCGGGGCTTTTTTAAAGACGGCTTCCAGAAATCAGGCCCTGGAGCTGTCGAGAAAAATTATGGCCTTTATGGGTATCGAAGCCCAAGCCAATTCTTTGATGACCGAGATCCCCGTAGCCGCCCAGAAAAGAGTGACTTTGGCTACGGCCCTGGCCACGGAGCCGAAGATGATCCTTTTGGATGAGGTCGCCGCCGGTTTGAACCCCTCTGAAATAGAAGGACTGATCAGCCTTCTGAAAAAGATCAACCAAGAAAAGAAAGTGACCCTCCTTTTGACCGAACATGTCATGGAACTGGTCATGCGTTTGAGTAAAAGAGTGGTCGTCCTGGAGAGCGGTCGAAAGATTGCCGAAGGAGACCCTCAAGAGGTTATCAAAAATGAGCAGGTCATCCGGGCCTATCTGGGAGAAAGTTTTTTGAAAAGAACAAGCGAACAGGTCTAAGAATAATGCTGGAAGTTAATGATATAGAAGTCCGTTATACCGGACTCCCGGTTATTCAGGATATCTCCCTGCAAGTCAACCCAGGGGAACTGGTTTCGGTAGTGGGGGGCAACGGAGCCGGGAAATCGACTCTATTTAAAGCCATTATGGGCGTTCTGAGACCGACTAAGGGGACGATATTATTTAACGGCTCGGCCCTGACCGATCTGAATACGGCGGAGATTGTCCGACGGGGAGTGGTCTGTATCCCGGAAGACCGGAAATTATTCCGCCCCCTTTCGGTGGAAGAGAATCTTCGCTTAGGGGCCTTTATACTTTCAGATAAACAGCGGATCCAGAGACGGTTGGAAGAGACCTTTATCCTTTTCCCCAGACTGAAAGAACGACGGCTCCAGGCCGCGGCTACACTTTCCGGGGGAGAACAGCAGATGCTGGCCATCGGCCGGGGACTGATGTCCGATCCTAAATTGCTCCTCTTGGATGAGCCCTCTTTAGGCCTGGCCCCGATTTTGGTGGATGAGGTTTTCAAGGTCATTAAGCAGTTAAAGGACCAAGGCATGACCATCTTGTTGGTGGAACAAAATGTGCGCGAGGCCCTGGAGATTTGTACGCGGGGTTATATTCTCCAAACGGGAAGGACCATTCTGGAAGGGTCGGGTCAGGAACTCCTTAAAAGCGATGCCGTTCAAAAGGCTTTCCTTGGGCTGTAGATATGGATAGCCCCAGAATCCTCCCTTGCGGCGATTCGGCTTTATCCGTCGAGTTCGGGAAGACCATAGATCCTTTGATTAATCAAAAGGTCCAAATCCTCTATAAAAGGATCAAGGCCGATCCGCCGCCAGGACTCATCGACCTTATCCCTACCTATCGCTCCCTCCTCATCCAATATGATCCCTTAAAATTATCTTTTGAAACACTAAAGCAGAGGGTCTTTTCATTTGTGGGGTTGCCGGAAGGAAGGGCTGATATCGGGGGGCGGAAGATGGAGATCCCGGTTTGTTATGGGAAGGAATTCGGACCGGACCTGGAAGAAGTTGCCTCCCTGCATCAAATGACGGTCGATGAAGTCATCAGCCTTCATACCGCCTCGACTTATCAGGTTTACCTGATCGGGTTTACTCCGGGCTTTCCCTATATGGGCGGCCTGGATGAGCGGTTGTTCACTCCCCGGAAAACTACACCCCGGGAATCGGTTCCGGCGGGGACCGTGGGTATAGCCGGCCAACAGACCGGGATCTATCCCCTTGAAAGTCCCGGGGGCTGGCAATTGATCGGACGGACCCCGGTTCGGATTTTTGATCTGACTAAAGCCGATCCCTTTTATCTAAGACCCGGAGACCAGGTAACTTTTAAAGCGATCAGCGAACAAGAATTTGAAAACTATTAGAATCATCAACCCCGGACCTCTGACCACCATCCAAGATCGCGGTCGATATGGTTTTCAAGACCGTGGTGTCCCGGTTTCCGGGGCCATGGACCAATGGGCCTATCGTTTGGGGAACCTGCTGGTAGGCAACCGGGGGAATGAGGCGGCTTTGGAGATCACCCTGGGGGGATTTAAGGCCGAGTTTCTTACCGATACATGCTTTTGCCTGTGCGGTCCGGAGCAGGAGGTGCGTCTAAACAATCAAATCATATCAACCTGGGCAGCCCATCAGGCCGTCTCTGGGGATGTATTATCGCTGGATTATGGACGAAAAGGAGTCCGCTGGTATCTGGCTTTAGCCGGAGGAGTGGAGGTACCCTTGGTCATGGGGAGTCGATCCACCTATCTTCGGGGCGGTTTTGGAGGGCTGGAAGGACGCCCCTTGCGTAAAGGCGATGAATTGACGGTTGGTCGGCCGAAAGGGTCGAGGCTCTTAACTGCAATCCCGAAGGAGCTCATCCCGGATTACAGTCCGGAACCTATCCTGAGGGTGGTGTTGGGACCCCAAGATGAGGCCATATCTCCGGAAGGACTTGCGACTTTTTTCAGCTCTAGGTATTCCGTCTCTCAACGAAGCGATCGTATGGGCTGTCTTTTAGACGGACCGATTATCCAACATAAAGAAGGACCGGATATCATCTCCGATGCCACGGCCTTCGGCTCCATCCAAGTCCCGGGAAGCGGTCAACCGATCATCCTGATGGCCGACCGGCAGACCGTCGGCGGATATGTAAAAATCGCCACCGTGATTTCCGTGGATCTGCCCCTGGCCGCCCAGGTGTTGCCGGGATATCGGATACATTTTAAGGAGATTGGCCTCCAGGAGGCGCAGGATTTGCTGGGGGAGCAAGAAAAACGCCTGGTCGATATTCTTGGAAAATAGGAAGGGTTATGAAAAAAAACAGTTCACCGGAAACGTTCAGGAAGAAAGTAAGGAAAGGCCTTTGGGCCAAACCAACCAGCGGTCTGGCCCCGGGATTTGCTCAGGCCAATCTGGTTATTTTGGACCGATCACTGGCCTTTGATTTTCTCCTTTTCTGTCAAAGGAATCCCAAGCCCTGCCCGATCCTGGAGGTGCTTGGACCGGGGGAGATCGAGCCAAGAAGAACCGCTCCCGGAGCGGATATTCGAACGGATGTGCCCTTATATCGCATCTGGCGGAAAGGGAAGATGGAAGAAGAAGTCAAGGATATCCGTCCTTATTTTAATACCGCTTCGGTCTCTTTTTTATTGGGCTGCAGTTTTTCTTTTGAGGAAGCCTTGACCCACGCCGGTATTCCCATTCGCAATATTGATGAAGGAAAGAATGTCTCCATGTATATCACCAATATTAAATGTGATCCGGCCGGTCCTTTTTCAGCCCCGCTGGTGGTGACCATGCGACCGATTAGAGATGAGTTGGTTCCCCGGGCCGTACAAATTACCTCTCGGTATGCTTCGGTCCATGGGGCACCTATTCATATCGGCCATGAAAAAAAGATCGGCATCAAGGATCTCGGCCGACCGGACTTCGGTGATCCGGTGACTATTCAGAAAGGGGAGACCCCGGTTTTTTGGGCCTGCGGCGTTACTTCCACCTTGGGGGCTTTATCCGCTAAACCGGATCTGGTCATTACGCATGCCCCGGGGCATATGTTTATTACCGATGTGAACAATGAATCCCTGGCGGTGATTTAGATCTGTTTTTCTTGTAGTCTGAAAAATAATTGCTTATTGCGATAGAAAAAAAATTAGATCAGGTTACTCAAAAAGGTCCAGATACAAGGCGCCCGAAATCTTGAGGAATGAGGCGTACGTAGAAGTACGTCGCAATGACGAAAGATGAGGGCAACGAAGTAGATGGTCCTTTTTGTTCGCCCGACATCACGGCTCACGCCCACCCCTTCGGGGCGGTACCCGGTTTCAGCAACCTGATTTTTATTTCCCTTTGAATACCGGCTTTCTTTTTTCCACAAAAGCTCGGGCCGCTTCCAGATGATCCTCGGTTTCCGTTAACAAAGAGATTTGGGAAGAGATATAATCCAGATGGTTTCGCAAGGTCCCGGTCTGGGCCTGATAAACGGCCCGCTTCATCATCCGAACGGCTAGAGGGGGATTGGCCGTGATCCGGGCCATGAGTTTAAAGGCTTCCATTTTCAATTGATCGTGCGGGACGACTTTATTGACCAGACCGATTTGCAAGGCCTGGTCGGCGGAAATAATCTCTCCGGTGAGCATCAATTCCAGAGCCTTGGGAAGACCGACCAATCGCGGGAGAAAATAGGCCGCCCCGTCACCGGCCACCAACCCCATTTTAATATAGGATTCGGCAAAACAGGCCCGCTCCGAACAGATCCGTAGATCGCACATAATCGCCAGCCCCATACCGGCCCCGGTGGCCGCCCCGTTAACGGCGGCGATGATCGGTTTATCCAGGTCTTCCAGCAAGAGAACAATTCGATGAACTCCCTCCCAGAGAAAGCGTTTCATGTCCCAAGAACGAAGCTTTCCGTCGACCATCTCCCGAACGTCTCCCCCGGCGCAAAAGGCATCGCCTCGGCCGGTGAGGATGATCCCTTTGACGTCTTCATCCCGGCGCGCCGAATCGATATACTCGTATAGCAAGCGGATCATTTCGGCACTGAAGGCATTTTTTACTTTCGGCCGATTAAAGTAAATAATGGCGATGCCTTCTTCAACCTTATAAAGTACATGGGGATCTTCCATAGGCCCTCCTTTCCGGTTTTTAAGTTATAAAACAATCGGCGGAGAAGGTCAACGTTTTGCCATCTGAAAAATGTATTGAGCTTTTCCCGTGGCTAAGGTATCGTTTGACCATGACCTGTCGCTAGATGTAATGATTGGCAGAAAGGAAAACGTTCATGGAAAAAGAAGAATGGAATCCGGGAAAGCTGTTGGGACTATCAGGGAATTATTGGATGTCTTGCACCCTCCATGCCGGGGTCAAACTGGGCATTTTTTCCCATATAGGGAACCGGTCCTTTAGCGCAGAGGAGGTCGCCCAAAAGGTCGCAGGAAATACAAGGAGCGTCACCATGCTCCTAAACGCCCTGACGGCCATGAACCTTCTGGTAAAAAAAGACGACTTCTTTTCCAATACTCCATTCAGCGCCTCTTATTTAACCAAGGAATCGCCTCAGTATCTTGGTTACATGATCATGCACCATCATCACCTGCTGCCCTCCTGGATCCGGTTAGATGAGGGAGTCGTAACCGGGAGACCGGTTCGAGGCCGGGCCTCCTTTGATAATCCTGAAGTGCGGGAAAGTTTTCTCATGGGCATGTTTAACATGGCCATGAATCTGGCCCCTCAGATGGCTGCTTTGATCGATCTTTCCGACAGGCACAATCTCTTAGACCTTGGAGGGGGGCCTGGGACTTATGCCATTCATTTTTGTTTGAAAAATCCCGGTCTCAAAGCTACGGTTTTTGATTTAAAAACAACCCAGCCTTTTGCCGAAAGAACGATCGCCCGCTTCGGTCTGAGTGAGCGGATTGATTTTCAACCCGGTAATTATAACGAAGAAGCGGTCAAAGGAACGTATGATATCGCCTGGCTTTCTCAAATCCTTCATGGTGAAGGACCGGAGGAAGCCCAAGAGATCATTAATAAAGCTGTTTCGGCTTTACACCCGGGGGGCTTGATCATGATCCATGAATTTCTCCTGAATAATGATTTGGACGGTCCCCTGTTCCCGGCCTTATTTACACTAAATATGCTCCTGGGAACAGAGCATGGGCAGTCTTATTCTGAACAGGAGATCATGGACATGCTGGACAAGGCCGGGGTGAAGGAGATCAAACGGCTTCCGGTGCAAACCCCCAATGATTCGGGAGTGATTCAGGGAAAGGTGTAAAACAGGCACAAGGCGATAGGTTATAGTGAATGAAAAATTTAACCTTTTATACCCTCTTGCCTATAGCCTATGGCCTTCTGAAATAATTTCATCTAAATGCAGAGTTGAAGAATAGAATATGATGTCCAATAAGAAAGTAACCGTCGACGAGGCCCTGAGTCTGATAAAAAAAGGCAGCCGTCTATTTGTCGGCTGCGGATGCGGAGAGCCGCAGTATTTGGTGGCCAACTTGGTGGAGCGGGCTGATACCATGTTTGATGTGAAAATTATCCATGTCCTATCCGCTCGTGATCCGGGGTATACCGCCTCCAATCTGAGAGGCCACTTTCAGGTCCAGACCTTTTTTATGGCCAGTCGAGGGGCCAGGGAAGCGGTCTGGAAAGGGCGGGCCGATTATATCCCCATCTTTATGTCGGATATTCCCCGTTTGTTTAATGACCGGCGTCTAGAAATCGATTGTGCCTTGATCCAGGTTTCACCGCCGGATGAAAACGGTTATATGAGTTTGGGCATTGCCGTTGATGTGGCCCGAGAGGCCATTGAGGCCGCTGATACCGTTATTGCCCAGGTCAATCCGGCCATGCCGGTTACTTTGGGAAACAGTTTTATCCACCTCGATGAAGTGGATGCCCTGGTGGTGCATGAGGAGCCTCTTTTGGAAGTGCACCGCCCCCCATTAACCGAAATCGATCTGGCCGTCGGGCGAAATATCGCCCGGCTGGTGGATGACGGCTCGACCATCCATACGGGGCTGGGCCATCTGCCGTCAGCGGCCTTACAGTGTCTGAAAGACAAAAAGGATCTGGGCATCCATACGGATATGTTCACCAATGGGTATTTGGACCTGATACGCTGCGGGGCGGTGACCAATCGGCAAAAAGAGATCCATCGGAAAAAGGTCATTGCTTCGTATTGCCTGGGCACCAAGGAGCTGTTCGATTTTGTTCATCTCAATCCCTTTGTCGAATTCTATCCCGTCGCTTATACCAATAACCCTGCGGTGATCAGCCAACATGAGCAGATGATCACGATTCATGAGGCCTTGGAAGTGGATTTTACGGGACTGGTCTGCACTTCGGCCCATCCCCATAAGGTTTTCTCCGGCATAGGCGGATTGGTTGACTTTATGCGCGGTACCTGGCAGGCCAAAAAAGGAAAATTTATCGTGGCCGTCCGCTCCATCAGCTCCGATGGACAATCCTCCTGCATAGTGCCGACCCTGCCCTCCGGGTCGGGCTTGATCGCCAGCCGGGCGGCGGTGGGCTATGTGGTGACCGAATTCGGCTCTGTAAACCTGCTGGCCAAGTCGTTTAAAGAGAGGGCCTTGGCCTTGATTGAAATCGCTCACCCCAAATTTCGTCAGGAATTTCTAAACCGAGCCAAAGATGAGGGATTACTTTCCGGCGGTGAGCCCATCACCTTCCTGACTCAAACTATTTATCCCCAGGAATTGGAGAAAAAGGTTACGGTGGACGGCCGGACCTTGGTTCTCCGGCCGGCCAAGCCGACTGATGTCCGGATCATTCAGGAATTCTTTTATGGTTTGAGCGATCGGGATGTATATTACCGGTTTTTACGCTCCATGAAGGCCTTTCCTAAAGAAGAAATGGCGGCTATGGCCGATATAGATTTTCATTTTCGGATGACCGTGTTGTGCCTTACGGGAGAGGTAGGGTTTGAGAAAATCGTCTCCATCGCCCGATATATCTCCGAACCGGGCAAAAACCTGGTGGAAGTGGATGTGGCCGTGGCATCAGGGTACCGGAGATTGGGGATAGCCAAAACGATGTTAGAGACGATCATCGATATCGCTAAGAATAACGGATTCAAAGGAATGACCGCCTATGTGGATGCGGATAATCCCAAAACGATCCTGCTCTTAAAAAAATTAGGATACAATATGCGGGCCGTTCTCGATCACGGGGTCTATGAAATCGAAATCCTCTTTGATGAAAAAGTGGATGAGCCTTCGTTTGTGGTCACCTATGCCTGAGTTATAGAGTCTTGACAAAAATCTCTTTGCCGATGCTGTCATCCAGGGCAATGGATGTTTCCCCGATTTGAATAATGAAAGAGGGTCGGCGCTGTTTGAGTTGGACAACGATGCCGGGAATGACTCCTAGAGAAATCAACGGTTCCAGTCTTTCCTTGACTCGAGTGGAGATGAAGACCACCCGCCCTTCCTCCCCCAGGGCCAGATCGTTTAAAGGACGAATGAGCGGTTTAATTTCTCGGGTGAGTTTTTTGCAACACGGGCCTTGAGGGATGGGTTTGCCGTGGGGGCAGTGGGGAGGATGCCCTAAAAAAGTGCAGACACTGTCGGTTACCGCCGGGCTGAGGATATGCTCCAATTTGCAGGCCTCTTCCTCCGCTTCCTCTTCCGACATCTCGAAAAGTTCCATGAGCAGCCGTTCGGTTAAGCGGTGGCGTCTGACAATGCCTTCAGCCAAATCCTCTCCTTTCTGATTAAACCGGACCATATCCCCTTCCATTTCAAATAGGCCATCCTGAGTCATCTGATTCAAAACGGCCCGCGCCTCCGGATCGGTGGTGTTTTGCAGCAGGCTTTCCAGGTCGGTGACCCCTTTTTCCCGAAGGATCCAGATTAACTCCAGAAATTCATCGATGCGGTCCTCCTGGGTTCGAATGATTCGTCCCCCATCATGCCAGCGATGGCCGTGGGGAGTTTGACGGTCGGGGTGGGATGGATCGGATGGTGCGTTCATGAGGCCTCTTTCTTCTTGAATAATTTTTTGAAAAACTCAACGGTTCGGGAATCCTTCGGAAAACTGTAGCCGCAATTGGGACAGCAGACCAGATTGCACTGGCGGCTCATGGGGCAGGCTGAAGGGCAGGATTTTCCATCCATCATGAATTCATGCCCACAGAAGGAACATTGAAGGGAAGGCGAAGGATCGGGTGCCAAAATATTCTTCCTTTATAATCGGATGGCCAGGGTTTGTAATCCGAAATTTACCAGCCCGCCCATCAACAAGGCAATACAAACGACGACCCCGGAAATAATCATAGCCATCTTCCAGCCCCGCTCTTTAATAATAACAAAAAAATTGGCGATACAGGGAACAAAAAGGGTGATAGTCACCAGGGCCACTAAGACCTGATTCGCGGTCAAAAGCCCTTTCTGGGCCATTTCAAAAAAACCGGCGGCCCCATAATCCCGGCGTAAAAATCCGATAATAAATGATCCGGTTGATTCGGCCGGCAGTCCCAACCAATTGACAATCAGCGGCCGGAACCATTTCTCCAAAGCGGTCATCGCCCCACTTTTATCAAGGATAAAAAGGATCAAGGTCCCTAAGATAAAAAGAGGGACGGCTTCTTGAAGATACCATTCCAGGCGGGACAAGGTTTTGATGAAGATATTTTTAAACTGGGGCCAACGCAGCGGCGGAAGTTCCATGATAAAACTGGCACTCTCTCCGGGAATCACTTTGCCGGCTAAAAAACCAACGACGATAATCACCAGACAGATAACCGCCACCCAGGCGGCAATAACCCAGGGAGAAAATCCGGACAACATCCCGAAGATGACGGCCAATTGAGCGGAGCAAGGGACCCCTAAGGCCAGGAGCAGGGTGACAATGATCTTGTCCTTGCGGGTCTCCAGGATTCGGGTGGTCATGGTGGCCATGGTATCGCATCCCAGTCCCAAAATCATCGGTAAAATGGCCTTGCCGTTCAGCCCCATTCTTTTGAAGAGGCGATTACTCATCACCGCCAGACGGGGAAGGTAGCCGGAATCTTCCATAAAGCCGAAGATCAGAAAAAAGAAGGTGACAATGGGCAGGATCAAGGCCAAGGCATAGGTCAGGGCCATGGTGAAAATGCCGTAAGGACCAACTAAGAGGTCTTGCAGCAGAGGAAAGGGAATGAAAGCCTTGGTCAGCTTGGATACGAAGGGATTGATATATTCGCCAAAGACGGTTTTTTCCATAAAATTTACGGCCAGATCAGCCCCAAGGACTCCGATGATTTCATAGGATAAAAACAGGACTAATAGCATCCAGATATACCCGATAACCCGGTGAGTAGACCATTCTCCCAACCGTCGCGCCCAACCCAGGACCTTAACCGTTTGCTTTGATTGGATCTGAGTCAGCAGTTCATCAATTTTTTCCAGTCGTTCGATATTGATTCGATAACTTAAGGGTTCGGGGAACAGCTTCTGGGTTTGCGAACAAAGGGCTTCAATCCTTTCCACCTCTTTGGGCTGGAGATGTTGCTCCAGCCAGGGCCTTAAGGTCTCATCTCCGGCCAAAAGCATTAAAGCCAAAGACCTTCTGCTGATCGGGGCCGAGGGCAGGAGCGGCAATAAAGAATCAACGGCTTGTTCGATAACTTCGGAATAGTGAATAGAGAAAGAAGATGGCGACGAATCCTGCAAGACGGTAAAGAGTTTTTCTAGTCCCTTTTTTCGGGTGGCAACGGCCGGTATGACCGGCAGCCCGAAGATCTCTTTAATCTTTTTGGTGCGGATTTCGAACCCCCGGCTTTTGGCTTCATCCATCATATTGAGGACCAAAACCAAGGGCAGGCCCATTTCGATTAATTGGAGGGCGATTAATAAACCCCGGCGGAGATTTTTAGCATCCAGGACATTGACGACGCGGTAGTTGGTTTCAGACAGGAGGATGTCCCGGGTTACCTTCTCATCTTCCGAGTTGGGAATAAGGTTGTTGACCCCGGGGGTGTCCAAGACAGCAAAAGGAATTTCACTTCCCTTTGCCGAGCCGGTAGAAACTTCCACCGTGGTGCCCGGATAGTTGGAAACCACCCGATAGGTTCCGGTCAAGTAATTAAAGATGACACTCTTCCCGACGTTAGGATTGCCAACCAGGATTACCTTTTGCGGATCTTCGGTCTTGATTGGAAAGGCGGCAGTCATTTCTTCTTTGAATTTTTCCTGGTTTTACCGGAACACTCTTGGCAGGTCCCGTAAAGTTCGAGGATATGGCGGGAAATGATAAAGCCATGTTCACGGGCCACCGCTTCCTGCAGAGATTCGATGTTCTTGTTTTCAAATTCCAAGATGGTTCCGCACTCCAGACAAATGAGATGATCGTGGTGTTCTCCCGCCTGGGCCGGTTCAAAGGAGGCCCCTTTCCGGTCGAATTTCCTCTCAACGGCAAGTCCGCATTGGGTCAATAACTTCAAGGTTCGGTAGACGGTCGTCAATCCCACCAGCTTATCCTTTTTACGTACCTGCCCTAATAATTCTTCGGCGGTGGTATGGCCTTTGACCTTGAAGAAGGTTTCGACGATCCGGTCCCGTCGGCTGGATTGCCGCAATCCCTGGCTCTTAATGTAATGTTTTAAAAAGGCTCGTTCCATGGGAGTGATTTATAATGAAAATGACTTTCATCTTCATTATAATCATCGGAGCGGAGGAGTCAATCTTTTTTTTGGGGTTATACCCGAGGGGCTCCCTTTTTTCAAACAACTTGACTTTATTAGGGATTATCCGTATTATCTTGCTAATTTGTTCGGAGAGGGAAGACCATGATGAAAGCCTTAGTCTTATCCGGAGGAAAAGGGACCCGCCTGCGGCCCATTACCCATACCATGGCCAAGCAACTGGTCCCCGTGGCCAATGAGCCTATTTTAGGATATGTTTTTCAACACCTTCAAGAGGCCGGTGTCCAAGAAGTCGGGGTAGTGGTCGCTCCGGAGACCCAGGCGGACGTCCGTCGTTATTTGAAAAATGGGAAACGCTGGGGAATAACCATTGAGTATATCCTTCAGGACCAGCCCCTGGGACTGGCCCACGCCGTTAAAACCGCTCGGCCTTTTCTGGGGGACTCCCCCTTTGTCATGTATTTAGGGGACAATCTCTTGGCTGAGGGCATCAAGGACTATCAGGGTCAATTTTTGGAAGAAAAGCTGGATGCCTTATTGTTCCTGAAAGAGGTCGAAAATCCCCGAGCCTTTGGGGTGGCGGTCTTAAATAAGCAAGGCCGGATCACCCGTCTGATTGAAAAACCGGCGAATCCTCCCTCCAATCTGGCCCTGGTGGGCGTCTATTTTTTTTCCTCAAGGATTCATCAAGCCATCTCCCGGATCAGACCCTCGGCCCGGGGAGAATTGGAGATCACCGATGCCATTCAGGAACTGATGAAGATGAAGGGACTGGTTAAAGGCCATATCTTAGAGGGATGGTGGCTGGATACGGGGAAAAAAGATGATTTTCTGGCGGCGAACACGACCGTCTTAGATGATTATGTGAAGCGGGATATTTGCGGGAAATGTGATGCAAAGAGCCAGATTATTGGCCGGGTCCGCCTGGGGAAAAAGGCCAAGGTGATGCGGAGTACTATCCGCGGGCCGGTAGTGATCGGAGAAGGGGCGGAGATCATCGATTCCTTTATCGGACCTTATACCACTATCGGCCCCTACAGTCGGGTTCATCATTCGGTGATTGAACATTCGGTTTTAATGAATCATTGTCAAGTTGAAAATATCTCCCGCCTGGAGGACAGCCTAATCGGCCGAGAGGCCCGAGTAATTCAAGGAAAGAATCACTCCCAGGCCCTGCGTTTGATGATCGGGGATAATGCCCTGGTCGAAGTCTGATGAAGACTAGATGCAAGAGACAAGACCCAAGGCCTATTGAAGATGTTTTCCGTTGTTTTTCGTTAACCTTACCCCTTAGACCTTGGACCCTAAACGGATAAAAAGATTTCTATGAATATTTTAATTACCGGCGGATTGGGTTTTATAGGTTCCAACTTCACTCGATATTATTTAACCACCCATCCTTCCGATGAATTGGTCAATCTGGATAAACTGACCTATTCGGCCAACCCGGAAAATCTCCGGGATCTCTCCGCCGACCCGCGGTATCATTTTATCCAAGGTGATATTCTTGACGAATCTATACTAATGAAGATTTGCCGGGATTATTCGCCCCGGGCCGTGCTCCATTTTGCCGCCGAGTCCCATGTGGATCGATCCATCAAAGGATCAAAGGCCTTCATCCAGACTAATATATTGGGTACCCATACCCTCCTAGAGATTTTTAAACAGTACTGGCAGGGCGCCTTGACCGAAGACTCGAGTTTTCGTTTTCTCTATGTTTCCACCGATGAGGTCTATGGCTCCCTTGGTCCGGAAGGGTTTTTTACCGAAGACACTCCGTTTCATCCAAACTCTCCCTATTCAGCCAGCAAGGCCGGGGCGGATTTATTGGTTCAGGCTTATTTTGAAACCTATGCCCTTCCGACCCTTATCGTCCGCCCATCTAATAATTACGGCCCTTATCAATTTCCGGAAAAATTCATTCCCTTGATGATCACCAATCTTCTGGAAGACCGGCCGGTGCCCCTCTACGGACAAGGCGTCAATGTCCGGGATTGGCTTTTTGTGGAAGATGCCTGCCGGGCCATTGATCAAGTCATACAGAAAGGAAGAATCGGAGAGGCCTATAATATAGGGGGAGAATCCGAGCGACCGAATATCGAGGTAGCCCGTGATGTCCTATCCGCTTTGCTAAAAGGAGAGGAGTATCTGCGATTCGTTACCGATCGCCCGGGCCATGATTTACGATATGCCCTGAGCAATAGAAAGATTAAACAGGAAATCGGCTGGCAGCCGGGAGTGGAATTTCCGGAAGGTCTTTCCCGAACCATCACCTGGTATCAGGAAAATACATGGTGGTGGAAATCTCTTAAAAAACGGCTGGAACAGGAGAGTAAAGGTTTCTGGAGCAAGACATGAAGATTGTCGTCACCGGCTATTATGGTTTGCTTTCCCTGGACCTGGTTCCGATTGTCCAGGAAGCCCATGAAGTGATCCCTCTTTCCATAGCAGATCTGGATATTACCCGCAAAGAAGGGGTCTTCAAAACCCTGGAGACTCTTCAGCCGGAACTGGTCATCAACTGTGCCGGTTATTCGGCCGTGGATCTGGCGGAAAGCAATTGGCAGAGCGCTTTCCAGGTCAATGCCTTAGGCGTTCATCACCTGGCTTTGGCTTGCCAAAAATACGAAATCATCCTGTGCCATATCAGCACGGATTATGTCTTTGACGGCCGAACGGACCGACCCTACCAGCCGTGGGATCAGCCTAATCCGCTTAATGTTTATGGGCTCTCTAAGCGGGCCGGAGATTTTTTTGTACAAAGTCTCCTGCAGCGTTATTACCTTATTCGGACCAGTTCCTTATATGGGAAACAGGGGCCGAATTTTGTCAGGGCTATTCTGGGTCGGGCTGAAAAAGGTGAGCCTCTAGAGATCGTCTGTGACCAGGTGATGTCACCCACCTGGACTGTCAATCTCGCCCGAGGGATTTCCCGTCTGATTGAAACCGGGAACTTTGGCGACTATCATTTAACCGATCAAACCGACGGCGGGATAAGTTGGGCGGAGTTTGGCCAAGCCATATTAAAAACCCGAGGGATAGACCTGGATGTCTTGCCCATTTCCTGGCGTCAGTTCAACAGGGCTGCTCTTCGACCGGCCTATTCCGTCCTGGATACCGGATATTTGACCTTGGCTACCGGCTATCAGCCTCCACCTTATCAGGAGGCCTTAGCGCAATTCTTGGAGGATTATTAAAGGTGTGATGAACAGGGATAGCGAAGCGCATTCCCCGCAGCTTGCTGCGTACAATAAATAGGCCCTTTCCTTGCCGGGAAGATTCCCTGTGCCTTGGTACGGGGAGTTTCAATGGACAAGCGGAGCAACAAAAGATTCCTTACCCTTTCTATCCCTCTAAAGACTAATCCTTTTCTTTAACCAATCCAAGGCCTCCTCTTTTGTTTGGATTTCCCCTGCCCATTGTTCTTCCTGGATCTCCGATAAGAGGATTTTGAAGGATGGGCCGGGAGCCAGACCTAATTCAATTAAATCATCTCCGGAAAGGAGGGGCGCCTTTTGCGGCAGAGGAGGCAGCCATTCCTTTTTGAAGACTAGAGCTTGACTCCACATTTTCCTAATCCGGTCTTCCCTGTCCGGTGGTTTTTCCGGACCCTGGGCGGCCAGGCTGTCGGCCAGGGCCAGTAGAAAAAATCCGCATAATTCATCAGAAACCTCGCGGATAAATCGGTTTATGGCTCGGTGGGTCAATGGACCGCGGTCCTCTTCTTGAATCAGATGAAAAAGACGCATATGTCCACCGGTCAACTTGCAAAGAAAAGAAAGTTCTTGTTTGCCGAGTCGGAATCGTTCGGCGATCATTTCAAGTTTCCTTTGCGAGGCCTCGGCATGGCCATAAAAAATGAGGCGTCCATCTTTTTCCCGGGCGGTTTCCGCCTTCCCTAGATCATGCAGCAAAGCAGCCCACTTCAACCAGGCCGCCTTTTGGTTTTGGCTAAGATAAGAAGTTATTTCAAGCTCCAAGTCTGTTGAAACGGAGGTATCTTTTTGCATCAGCATTTCCAGGGATTGCAAGGTCAGAAGACTATGCCCGAAGACATCCAGATGGTGATAGCGATCCTGTCTTATCTTCCGAAGGGCCGTCATTTCCGGAAAAAGAATCTCTAATAGCCCTGTTTCTTCCATTCCAAGGATTGAGGTAAAACTGGAAATCTGGGAGAGCAGCAACAACCACTCATAATGGATCCTTTCCGGAGCGCTGCGGGTCAAGAGTGATGCTGAATTTTTTAGGGCTTGCCGGGTTTCAGATTCAATGGAAAGGCCCAATTGTGAAGATAAACGGAAGGCTCGAAGGAGCCGCAAAGGGTCCCGGAGAAAGGAATCCGAAGAGGTTATTTTTATAATTCCGGCCTCCAAGTCATTAATCCCCTTCAGGGGATCAAATAGATTCCATTCATCGGCGGAAAAGGCCTCAGCCAAAGAGAGAGCAATGGCGTTAATAGTAAAATCCCGTTTTTTGAGGTCACCCTCTAGGGTATGGCCTCGAAAATTGGCAAAATCAAAGACTTGACCATTAATAACCACCCGGGCCATTTCTCCTTCTTCCCGAAGAAGGACGTAGGTTCCCCCGGTGTGGCGGGAAAAGCCCTTGGCGGCTTCCAAAGCCCCTTGGGAGAGGATTAGATCTACATCCTGCGTTGGCCGGCCGAGGAGAAGGTCTCTGACCAGACCGCCGACCAGAAAAATTTTCACTCCCATCTCTTGAGCAAGGTGCCGGAGGAAGTTGAAATGGGGGTCTTCAACCACCCTTTGGCGCATTTTTTTTAATTGCCCAGATCGCATATTTTCAGTTATTTAGACTCTTGGCGCCATGGTGAATTGTGAATAATCGCTAGTGAATAGTGGGGAGTGATAAATCTTTTTGCTGTTCACTCATGACGGATTGTAAATTGAAAACCAGTTATTGAAAACCTTGAACCTTTGATTTAAAACCGTTACCATGTCTTCTTCGCCCCATATCCTTTTGATCAATCCCTATATTTGGGACTTTACGGCGTTTGACCTCTGGGCCAAACCCATGGGCCTGCTCTACCTGGGCGGGGTCTTGCAGGCCAATGGGTATCGGGTTCATCTCCTCGACTGTCTTGATGTCCATTTTAAAGGGACGGAAACGTTTCCTGGTCGTCCGCCCCGTAGAGCTTTCGGAACGGGGAAATATTTTCGCCAGCGCCTTTCCAAACCTTCAGCCTTGAACCAGATCCCCAGATATTATTATCGCTACGGGGTCCCGCCGACTCTCTTTTTAGAAGCCTTGAAAGGGCTACCCCGGCCGGAGGCCATATTGATCACCTCATCCATGACCTATTGGTACCGGGGAATCAAAGAGACCATCGATCTGGTTCGATTGATTTTCCCGAAATGCCCGATTATTCTTGGAGGCATTTATGCCACCTTAATGCCCGAGCATGCTGAAAAAACAATGCATCCCGATTATATTATCACCGGTCCGGGAGAAAGGGCAATTTTAAATTTATTGGCTGAGATAACCGGAATAACGCCTCATGGTGTACCTGGATCTGACGATCCGGACAGCCGGCCCTGGCCGGCCTTTGACTTGTATCCTTTCCTCGATTATGTGACCCTTTTGACTTCAAAAGGATGTCCTTTTTCCTGCCCTTATTGCGCCTCCAAGATCCTTCATCCCAAATTTGTTCAGCGCTCGGTGGAGAGCATTATTGCGGAAATTCTTTACTGGCATAGTGCCAAAGGGGTTAGAGATTTTGCTTTTTATGATGATGCCTTACTGGTCGGTTTTGACAATCACCTCGGACCGGTCTTGGAGGCCTTAATTCGAAAAGACTATTCCCTGCGCTTCCATACGCCCAATGCCATGCATCTTCGGGAGATAACCCTGGACACCGCTGAATTACTATTCCGGGCCGGATTCAAGACCCTTCGTTTCGGATTGGAGACCGTCAATTGGGACCGGCAAAAGACCTGGGGGGGGAAGCTGGTCCAGGATGATTTGTACCGGGCGGTTACCGCTCTGGGGAAAGCCGGTTTTGGAAAAGGACAAATTGAAGTCTATCTGCTCTGCGGACTCCCCGGCCAGCCCCTTACGGAAATAGAACAGACGATTAGAGAAGTGAAGTCCTTAGGACTTCGGCCCAGGCTGGCCGAGTATTCTCCTTTGCCCAAAACCCCCCTCTGGGAAGAGGCCTGCCGATTTTCCCGGTTTCCCCTGGCCGAAGAACCTCTCTTTCATAACAATTCCTTGTGGCCCTGTCTTAGCCCCTTTTCCTGGGAAAAAGTGCAAGATTTAAAGGATCTGGCCCGAACCTAACCGATCCTGGATTGGGAATGAAATAACTTGACATTTCTATTGAAATAAGTATATTTTTTATTTAAGTAATGAGAGAGGTGACCGTCTAATTTTCCCCTATATTTTTAAGAGTTAATTAAAAAACAGCTCGTCTAAATTGGCAGGAGGACCGGCACAATGAAAAAGCAAAATAATGATAAATCCGAAGCCAAAAAAGATAAAAAAGAAGAATTATTAACCAGACGAGCGGCTATTAAAAGGATCGCCACGGTCGGCGTCGGCGCTGCGGCCGTAAGTATGGGAATGGTCAAGCCGCCGTCCACTCAGGCGGAGACCAGGCTGGCCCGTTACATAAGCATTGAAGGCTCCTATGTGAATACGGTGTACGTGGACGGCTACAAGGATAAAACCCCTTTATACAAAGACTACCTCTCTTATTATACCAGTTACAAGAGTCATTACAGTTCGGTCCCTCCGCCCTATTCCAGTTACCGGTATTCTTCCTATTCCTCCTATTCCAGTTATAGCAGTTACCGCCGATAACCGACGGACCGTACTTCTCCTTGTTAGGTCGGCCTGGTTTTTAAGCTGCCATAGTTACCTTCCTAAATCATTGCCTGACATTCAGGAGTGAAAAGACGAGTGGGCCGCTGCGCAGATAGCCTCTAGAGATATCGTTTCCAGACAATGCCCTGACCCCCTTGGACAGAGGGTCTGATACATATCCCCTCGGCCGGGCCCGATGCAGCCGTTGGGAAATTCGCACTCCCTTTTGGCCTGTAAATGCACCTGTTCTTTATAGCCATAAGTCCGGTGATCGGTCGGGCCCCAGAGCACCACGGCCCGGACCCCATGCAGATGGGCGGCGTGCATGATGAAATTGTCCGAGGTTATCACCGCATCAAAGTGCCGCACTAGAGAGATGAGCTGCCGCGGATTCGTCAGCCCGAGGAGACAATAGGCTCCCCTAATATAACCATCGGGCATCCGACCGGCCTGAAAGACCCCCGTTTCTCCATCGGCCAGCATTTCGACAAGCCTTTCCCATCGGCGGAGCCCCATCTGTTTTCGGGGCGAGTCCGAGCTCTGGGAAAGGAGGATATTTCTCCGTTTCCAGGGAATACTCTTCATCAGGAGGGGGTTGTCCTCATAGGCCCACGGCACATACAGACGTTCTTCAACCGGTTGTTTCAATCCAAACATTAAGGCCAGGGCCTGATAGGCCCGCCCACCTGGAATTCGATAGGCCTCACTGTCCCAATAATTGGTACTGAGGAATCTTGCTCCCGGGGGAGGAGAACCAATTTTTTGGATGGCCGGATGGCCTTCCAAGAGGGGTCGGTACTTGGTCCGTTCCACCAGATTGAATCTTCGGGAAGGATTGTTTTCGATAGCCAGTTTCAGCACCCCCGATATCATCAGGGTGTCTCCCAGTCCGCCGATGGGATTGATCCAAAATTGATCCGCATCCTCTTCAGCACTTTCCTTTTTATCCGGAGTGGTGTGTAAAGGCGTTGTCGGCCAAGGCGGCTGGCTATATTTCGGCTCTTCCTGGGGCTGCTCTTTTATTTCTGCCGGACCGGGATGGACCGTCGGTTCAAAGTATTTCTCAATAAAGCCTTTTTTTAGGTCGCACCATTCGCTCTTGTGCAGAAAGGAGCCCGTGGCCGACCAGGCATCCAACGGGCAGCCCCCATGGCAAATTTCCCAGAAACGGCACCCCCGGCATTCCCGACGAGGAAGAAGGACATTCCGTTTTAATAGGATTTTTCTTTGCGGGTCTTTCAATGCCTCGGAAAAGGATTTTTCAAAAATCGTTCCGTAGTTCAAGAGATCCCAATCCGCCGAGCGGCCGCAGTGTGACAAGCTGCCGTCCGGAAGAAGGTTAAGGTGCGAATGCGCGCAGCGGCCTGAATCACAACACATCAATGACCGGCTTTGCTCCAGAAGATTTTTAGTCAGGGAAAAGAAGGGTTCGACCTGAGGGTATTCCTCTCGATTGCGCCACCATACCGGGAAGATGGTCCCAAGAAAATCGGTATATTCCTCGGTTGTGATACGGAGATGCTCCGTCCGGTGATCGTAGATGATGACCGGGTTGAACATGAAAGAGCCCTTCGGCGAGAGGTTGGAGAGAAAATGGAAAATCTCCAGCGGTCTTTTGAGGGCCGGTTTGGTCACAACATAAATAACCCCCCAGTTGAACCCCTCTTCTTCCACGAGCCTGAGGCCCTTCATGAAACGCCGATTGTAATCGGCCCAGTCTCTTTTCAACCCGAGGCCGCGGATATTTTCGATCGGTTCATAGCTGGTCCCGATGCTGTCCACCCCGAATTGGCGGAGGACTTCGGCGAGCTCTCTGGTAAAGAGCGTCAGGTTGCTCTGGATACTGTGCCTGATCCGGTCGGCGGTCTCCAAACAATGTTTCTGCTGGAACCGGAGGGCCTGACGGAAATAGTCCGGTCCGAGGAGCAGTGGTTCGCCGCCGTGCCAGACTATTTCCAGCTGCTCTTGGGGGTCTGCGGCCAGATACTCGTTCAGTCGCCAAAAAAAGAGCTCCAAGGTCTTCAGGGGCATGGTGCGAGGTCCGCTTCTTTTTTTATGGACCACATCACAATACTGGCATCGGGCATTGCAGGACTCGGTTGGCTTAAAGATTACCGTGGCCATAACGGCCCTTCCTCTCTATTAGGCGTAGATTCTTATAGTAAAGCATCTGAGAATTTATCTCTAACTCCCAAATTTCAAATACGTTTGGCTGGGTTTTTGGGTCCTGTATTGACGGGTGACTTCGATCATTTCCCTGAAAAATCTTGAACATCCCTGGTCTTTATCGAGGGCGGCGGAGAACATCCCCATACAGATCTTCCAACCATTGCAGGAGGCGCAGGGATGGTTTTCAACAAAAAATCGTCTCCATTCCTGCTGCCGATCTTTGATCGCCGGGAAGGCCGCCGCCTCCCCGATTTCCTCAAGACTCTGGGCGATAAACCGCTTTTTCTTCAGTTCGGCAGCGGTGAGAGCGATTCTGCCCTTGGCATCCATGTGCAGGAACTGGGCGGGATCATCAAAATAGACCCCTCTCCAGTTGAGAGTGCTTAGAGGATTATAATGGGAGGCAATGAATTCAAAGGGTTCGATGGGAGCATGAGGTGTCCGTTCCAACAAGGCATAGGTCATTAAATCGGACAGGGCCTCCCAGTCCGTTGGTTCACGGCCGATGAGGGCACAACCGTTAATCCCCAGAGAAGATAATATCTTGAGGGCGGTACTGTTTCCGGGGCCGTCGCAGGGAAGATAAATGCGCACATTCATGGCCCGCAGCCGTTCCAATCGTTCGGCTAGATTGCGAAATTTTCCCATGGAAGGGGAGACAATCACCAGAGGGATGGCCTTTTGGTCTTCCGATAAGGCCAACTGGTCTAGGGGTAGATTCGAATCCACGATTAGGCAGGCGAGGCTGATACCTAAATCCCGAACATCGGCCGCCGCCCCAACTGCTTGAGACAGTTCGTCTACCCTGACCACCACGGAGTATCCGGCAAGACCCTTAAGCAGACGTTTATTATTCGGACAGACTATCTTTGGCGAGTTCATCCTCGATCTCCGGAAGTCTGATTCGGGCTTCCTCCCTAAAGCGGGTCAGGACTTGACACAAGCCGCCGCCGCAGCAGACGCCTTCTTCCTGGGCCCGACAGCCGTCGCACTCCGCATAGATCCCCGGGAGTTCACACTTGAGCTGGTCGTGAAGCCGGGCAAAATGCTCGTCGATCTGCCTCAACGAATCGAATTCGAGCAGGGATCTGCGCTGGTAATTGGAGAGGGGAAAACAGTGATAAAGCCCCAGATCCGGGGCGATGTCGAAGGCCGGTCCGCAACTGAAATGAGAAGCCACTCTTAGCCGAAACATCCAGCCAAGTTCTTCATCGGTAAATTTACAGATCGGAAATCCGCAGTCCAAGCCCGGTGTGACCCGAAAAGAGTCGAACCATTTTCGATAGGAACAGAGGCGCTCGATGATCGTACGCATCTTTTCCACTTGAATAAAATCGCTCTGTCTGCCCGGGACCGGGTGAGTGAGGCCAAGGCGGATATGCCGCTTCATCCCATAGCGATTGATGAAGTCAAAGAGGAATTCGAGTCTGAAATCGAGTCGATAAATATTAAAGCCCGGGATGGTCCATGGTCCCAGGAGTGAAAGAAACTGATGGATCCGCTCTCTTTCTTGGTCCGATGCGGGGGTCTGTTCCGGATCATTCAGGTTGCAGACAAAAGAGAGTCGCTCGACAGTGACTTCGACTAAATGCCTTTTGAATTCCTTCAGACGAAGCGGGGAGAGCACCCCATTGGTGAAGACCGTGACCTCAAAGCCCCGCTCAAGCAGATAGAGGATAAAATCGACGCACTCCGGGTGAAGGGTAGGCTCACCGCCAAGAAGGGAGATATGCCGCTGTCCTTCGGCCTTGAGAAAATCGGCGATATAAATGAGATTGTCCCAAGACAGGAGGGGCTCCTTGGTGATGGTGGCCATCTCCCGCTTAGCGAAGCAGTAAGGGCAGGAGCGGTTACAACTGGTGGTCAGGAGTATATTGGCCATAGTTCGAAAAAAACGTTCGTCGTTGAGCGTTCGTCGTCCGTCGAAAACCCGTTTTTATGCTTCGTGGTGCTCGACGGGACATGAAAAGTAATATAACAATACAGTTCGGAGTTCGGATTCTTCGCTATCCTCAATTAGATCCTTAGGGCCTGTTAATCAATGTGGCCAAGTAGCCCGCTCCGAATCCGTTGTCAATATTAACCACGGCCACACCGGAGGCGCAGGAATTGAGCATCCCCAAGAGGGCGGCCAGGCCGTTAAACGAAGCCCCGTACCCGATGCTGGTGGGGACGGCGATGACCGGTCGATCCACTAGTCCGCCCACCACACTGGGCAAGGCCCCTTCCATCCCGGCGACGACAATCAAGACCGAGGCGGAGAAGATTTTCTCCTGATTGGCCATCAGGCGATGGAGTCCGGCAATACCCAGGTCGTAAAGATGTTCAACAGGGTTGCCCATGATCTTGGCCGTCAGGAAGGCCTCTTCGGCCACGGGTATGTCGGAGGTGCCGGCCGAAATGACCAACACTGTACCGCGAGTCTTTTCTTTTTTAATAGTTTTGTCCAGACAGATCAAAATTCGGGAAAGGGGGTGATAGACCGCTTCAGGGAATTTTTTCCGGACGGCCTCCGCCTTCTTATCCTCCAGACGTGTGACCAGGATGTTTTCTTTGTTTTTTTTCATCCGGGCGATAATTTCAACGATCTGATCGGCGGTTTTACCTTCACCGAAAATAACCTCGGGGAATCCTTTGCGGAGGGATCGGTGGTGATCAATCCGCGCAAAATCAATGTCTTCAAATGGCAGATGCTTCATTTTTTTTACGGCTTGTTCCACCGAGACCCGGCCATTTTTTACCTGGTTTAAGAGATCCTTCAAACGTTCCGGATTCATGAACCCTCCTATTGATAATTCTTCCTGAAGATCGCAGCCGTAGAAGAATTTAAATAAATTGATCTTGCCCCGCTTTTTTAATAGAATACAAGGGTTGGCCAATTCTGTCAAATGGATCAATTGGAATGCAAAAAAATAGTTCCTGGCTGGAAGTAACCTTGACCGTCTGCCCGGAGTTAACCGAAGCCTGCAGTTCGGCTATTTTTGAAGAGATCGGGCAAGGTTCTTATTCCGAAGAAAGACCCTTGGAATTCCCCAAAGAGGCCAAGCTTAAGGCGTATCTGCCAAATGATAATCGGGCCAGAGACCAGTTGATCAAGCTAAAAAAGCGGATCCGCTCTTTACATGATCATTTCCCGGATTTTCCTCCGCCCCATTGGGATTTCCTTATGATTTTCGAAGAGAATTGGCAGGAAAATTGGAAACGGTTTTTTAAGCCCCTGAGGGTCTGCTCCGGGATTGTCATTTGTCCCACCTGGGAAGATTATGAGCCGCAAGAGGGTGAAAGGGTCCTGAGACTTGATCCTGGCCAGGCCTTCGGAACAGGAGGACATGCCAGCACGCGACTGTGTATAAAAGCCTTGGAAATGCTGGCCCACCAGGCTGATAAATCCTTTCTTTTTTCCAGGGTTTTGGATGTGGGAACGGGCAGCGGAATTCTGGCCTTAACCGCCGCTTTGCTGGGTGGCGAATCAGTCCTGGCCATTGACAATGATCCCTTGGCCGTGGAGGCCGCCCAAGGGCATATAGTCCTAAACTGGCTGGAAAAAATCATTCAAGTGGAATTGGCCACCCCGGAAGCGGTTCAAGGCCCCTTTTCTATGATCCTGGCCAATCTGACCTTAAATGATTTGATTCCCCTGGCCCCCATTTTTGAGACCTTGCTCCTGCCCGGTGGGGTTTTGGTGACCTCCGGCGTTTTAGTGACCCAGGTCTCGGCCTTGATCAAGGCCTTGGGCCGAAAACAATTTGCTTTTTCCCGTCAACAAATCGAAGAAGAATGGGCCTGTGTCTTATTTCAGGCCCGCGATGAATAAGCCGATGGCTCTGCGTCGTTTTTTCATTTCCCCTGAGCAGCTTACTGATCCGAATCCTTCCCTTTGGGGAGACGAGGCCCGGCATCTGCTGAAGGTTTTACGTCTGGGGGTTGGCGAGGAGGTGATTCTTTTTGATAACAGCGGGTTGGAATACCGCTCGCGGATCCGTTCAGTTTCCAGGGATAAGGTCGTTTTTGATATCGAGGAAAAGGAACGGATTAACCGGGAGTCTCCTCTTCGGATTTCTCTTGGCTTGCCCCTGATCCGTTCTCAACCTTTAGAATGGATCCTGCAGAAAGGGACGGAATTGGGCGTGTCTTCTTTTTATCCTTTTTATTCGGCCCACAGCAGTCGAAATTTTCAAAAAAGGGAACAAGAGATCCGGATGAATCGCTGGCAAAAGATCGTCCAGGAAGCGGCCAAACAGTGCCGGAGAAATATGCTGCCTGCCGTACACCCTATGATCTCCTTTATTGATCTTTTGGAAATTGGACAGGAGGGCCTTAAGATCATTCTTCACCAAGAGGCAACCGAGCGGACTATGAGGGCTTTATATGCCGGGCCATCTTTTCCCGGGTCTGTTTTCCTCCTGGTCGGACCGGAAGGCGGTTTTCCCCCTGAGGAGGTTAACCTGGCCGAAAGAAAAGAGTTCATCTCCCTTTCTCTCGGTCCACGGATTTTACGTTCAGAAACAGCGGCCTTGGCTTTAATTTCCCTTTGCCAGTTCCTTTGGGGAGATATGGGGGCCGAGAAAAAAGGAGGAGAGGATGCGGTGTCCTAAATGCGGGTATATCAGCTTTGATCATTTGAATCGATGCCAAAAATGTCAAACCGATTTAACAAATGAACAGAGTCAGTTGAATTTATTAGGAGTGAAACCCAACCCGATCTCTTTGCAGAATATTTTGGAAAGAGAGGCTAAGAATTCTTCAAAAAAGACCAGCCGGTTCAAAGAAGAGGCTCCGTTTAGACCATCAAGGCCCAATGAACCGGAAAGGATGGAATTTCTCTTGGAGGGGGGGATTTCTGGAAGAGATTCGAATTCTACAGAACGAGATAAGGGTGCCAAAGGACAACCGGTCACTCGAAAAGTGGATGGAGAAATTGAATTCTCCTTGGAGGGGCTGGATCTCAGCATTATCCCCAAAAAGGATAACTGATTGAAGATTTTCTGGCCGGTTTTTTTACTTGACAAATTTTTGAGAATCTTTAAAGTGCCTTTCTGTGCCGAGATAGCTCAGTCGGTAGAGCAGCGGACTGAAAATCCGCGTGTCCCCAGTTCGATTCTGGGTCTCGGCACCACGGTTTTTCAATAAAAATAGGGGCCTAATCGATAGCGATGAGGCCCTTTTTTTCTGGTCCCACCCCTTGCCTCTTTTTTCTAAACAACCCCAACGAGAGGTGGTTCTAAAACCTTATCAATTACCCATACCCACCTGATGGTTATTCCCTCGCTGTACTGCCTTAGATGTTTAAAGATTTTTGTTCCTTTTAGCCGATGAATCTCAGACCTTGTTTCAAGGATGCATATATTTCTTGCGGTTATCTTGATGGATCGATTGGAAGGCAAGAATGGGGATCTTCACCTTTTTATCTTTTAGAGAAGCAAAAGTGTAAAACCTTCGAGATCACGTTCCCCCTTGACTTAGCCAGCCCATTACATGGTTTAAAGTCTTACACAACGGACCCCCTCGCCGGAATCATCAGAACAGTTGGCCGCTTTCCTTCGGATTAGATGGCTGGATTCATCGGAATAGGCAACTAATCCTTCTGAGCATATCGAAAGAGTTCCTGGGGTATTTTTCCCTTGCAAAATGAAATATTATATTTTAAATTACAAGAATGATTATTCCCAGAAAACTTAAAAATACTATCCTGGCCTCTCTAAAGAAGCATCCGGTGGTCGGCCTTCTTGGCTCCCGTCAAGTCGGTAAGACGACTCTGGCCAAAATAATCAGAGAACTTAAACATAAGGATGCGGTATATCTCGATCTTGAGCTGCCGTCCGACTGGAACAAACTGCAGGATCCGGAGTTATATCTGAATCAATTTGTAAATTCTCTGGTAATTATAGACGAGATCCAAAGGATGCCCACCCTCTTTCCCATTTTAAGAGCATTGGTCGATCAGAAAAGAACCGCCGGTCGATTTTTAATCCTTGGTTCGGCTTCGCCAGATCTGATCCGCCAGGCTTCCGAGAGTCTGGCTGGGCGAATCATTTATCATGAATTGACACCGTTAAATTTTATAGAGACCGGTCAGGAGGGAGTTCAAACGCTTTGGCTTCGAGGGGGTTATCCTAAAAGCTTATTGGCGGAAAACGATCAGGATAGCTTTGTTTGGAGGGAAGCCTTTATCAAGACCTATCTGGAAATGGACCTTCCCCAATTAGGGATACGCATTCCTTCCATTCAATTGAGAAGATTCTGGACTATGTTAGCCCATTCCCATGGGCAGCTTTGGAATGCCCAGAAGATTGCTAACAGCCTAGGGATTTCAGCCCCCACAGCAAGGCATTATTTAGACCTACTTGAAGAGACCTTCATGGTTCGGCAACTTCTCCCCTTTTACGCCAATGTTAAAAAGAGATTAATCAAATCTCCGAAAGTCTATATCCGAGATTCCGGTCTCCTACTCACTTTGTTACGTATCGGGACCATGGACGATCTCCAGGGGCATCCGTCCTTGGGTAGTTCTTGGGAAGGGTTTGTAGTCGAGCAGATTTTTTCCTTAATGCCTGAGAATAGGGAGACCTATTTCTACCGGACCAATGCAGGGGCCGAGATAGATCTTATATTACGTGATAAAAAAAACACCCCTATCGCTATAGAAATCAAATATTCCCTGAGCCCTGGTCTATCCCGAGGATTTTGGACTGCCTTTAAAGAATTATCCTGTCAAAGAGGATATGTTATCTATCCGGGAAATGAGTCATACCCTGTCGGGGAAAATATTCACGTCCTGCCCATTAAAGAAATACCGAACATCATCCAAAAATAACTTCAGGGATTGAACTCTTGGAGTCCTTTATTTAAATTATCCCGTATTCGGACCGCAAAAATTTAGCTAAAACGGTCCCGTCATAACCGAAAATAATCTAAAATAAACCAATGTAAATTAAATAAAAAAGAGGGCTTAGCTGATATAAGTTAGGCCCCTTTTTTTTGGATGAAATAACCGGATTAAGATGGTTGGTTAAGTTCGAATATACTGATGGGCCGTTTTACGCAATTCCGGGCTTTCCAGGACGTGGAAGAAACGGATCCTGGTCAGGAGGACCGGGGAGAATTGACCTAGGGGCAGATAAATGATCTTCCGTCCCAGGCTGTGGGCAAAGCTCTGGCAGAAAGAGCGGGGCGGTTTGGCGGCGATATAGGCAATCAGCCGCTCCTGACTGTAGTCGATGCCGGCCAAAAGCAACCGTTCGGCCTTTGTTCGGGCCAGGTCGAAAAAGCGGTCTCTCCAGATATCGAACATCCGTAAAGGCGGATAGCTTAAAACAAAACCGCCGTATTCGCAACGGGAAATACCCGGACCGATAACCTCTTCCCCGGCCGGGGTGGCGTAGAAGGCCATATCCGATTCCTGATTGTGCTCTCCCAGCCAGGTCAATTTCCAGGGGTATAGTTCTGGTTGACCCGGATTGGGGGTGTCCTCATCAAAAACAAAAACCACTGATCCCACCTTGCCGCGCACCCGGGTTTCTTCCCGGACAAAGATCTTCTGTTCCACCACCTGTCGGAGGGTTTCGCGGATATCCAGGCCGTCCAGCATGGAGGCCGTAAAGGGGACGATTCGGACCTGTTCCTGAGATAAGACGCCCCGGGCCTTTTTCTTCACGTAATCTCCCAGTCCTTCCACCCGGATGTCCTCGGGGGGATAGGAACAGATATAATGGCCGGTCCATTGTCTCTTGAATTCATCTTTTTCGTCCGGTGATGGTCTCCTTTTTAGGGGAACCGGCACCAGGCGGCGGCGGAAGGTCCGGAAGCGTCGGTAGAAGCGGATGCGTTTCTGGTTGATTCGCAGGTCTTCGGCGGTGACTTCAATTTCCGGAAGATCGGGAGACGTTTCTTGAAAGGGATAGGTTGAGCCAATTTCCCAGATCTCATAGGCATAGTTGTCATTGACCATCCCTCGACCGGCCAGCAGGAGCTGATAGAAGTCAGGAGTTAAGGCCCCTTGTAAAAAAGCCAGATTGCGGGCAAATCTTTGGATCAGGTCCTGCTGAAAAGATTCAACCTGTTCACGGCTGTTTTTTTGGTGTCCTTCCCCGGCCCGGCTGATCAATTCTCTCTGGATGGCCAGACGATCTAATGTCAGGAAAGGGGAATCCGGGGAATCTGACCGGGCCCGTTCTTCTTCATAGCGTCTTTGCAGAAAGGGGATTTCCGAAAGGATCTCCCGGCTGGAAGATTCCTTTAAATAGCCGACCATCACTCCGGGGCGTTTGAGACGCCCTAACGGCAACTGGGGGTTCAGGTCGAGCTGGGCAAGAATTTGGGGCCAATGGGCCATCCCGCAGACCACCATTACCCGCTGATATTTTTTACTGAGTTCCAGGGCCTGAAAGGCCATGGTCCGTTCCCGTAAAATATCATCCGGGGAACCGCTCTCCTGTCCGCGCTCTTGCAGATAGGCCAGGCAATAGGCTTGAAAGCCGATCCGGGAAATAGCATAGGGATCCGGCTGGGGGTCGCTGTGCTGGGGATATCCTTCGGTGTCCCGGTCGATAAAAAAGACCGGCCGATCTTTTTCAATCCCCATTCGGAGGGCCTCAATGATCCCGTCCACCGGTTCGATGGGCAGGTAGATGTGACGTCCTGATTTTTCCTGATAGAGGATCACCGAGAGGAAGGGAAGGCGTTGGACAGCTTTGATGACCGAGTCCTCCAGCGTAGGAGGCAGTTCTACGGCTACGGCCTCCGGCTGGAATTCTAAGAATTGCCGATGAACCTCCAGGGCGAACTCTAGGCGATTGTGAATGATGGGGACCAGGCGGATATTTTGATATTGGAATGGGTTGTCTTTCATGGTATTAAAAACGGTGTAAGGTTCATGGTTCAAGGCGTAGGGAAAAACCTTAGACCTATTCTTGTTGTTTATGGTTCGGACGGTCATTTATAGTAAGTGAATCCCGGATAAAAATCAAGTTGAGGAAAAAACGATGCTCTTTTTTCAAGAAGAACTGGACAATCTGAAGGTGACCATCCTAAAAATGGGGTCCCTGGTGGAGGAGGCCATCGGCCAGGCTATTCAGGCCTTGGTGGAACGAAATAGTCAACTGGCCCGAAGGGTTATTGATAATGATACCCGGATCAATGCCCTGGATGTGGAGGTGGATGAAGAGTGCATTCGTTTGATCGCTCTTAGACAACCGACGGCCAGGGACCTGCGCTTTATTACCACGGCCATGAAGATCACCACCGACTTGGAACGAATGGGAGACTATGCCGTAGATATTTCTGAACGGACTCTGGAGCTGAATGAAGAACCTCAACTCAAACCTTACATCGATATCCCCAAGATGGCTGAAATCACCCAAGGCATGGTCCGGGATGTTTTACAGGCCTTTTTGGAACGCAATACCTCCCTGGCTTATGAGGTAATCAACCGGGATGATGCCGTGGATGAATTGAACGCTCAGATTTTTCATGAACTTTTATTTTTTATGATCAAGGATAGTTCGACCATATCCCGGGCCGTTAAGGTCTCCTCTATCTCCAAATATCTGGAGCGGATCGCCGACCATGCCACCAACATCGCTGAGATGGTGGTCTACATGGATGAGGGCAAAATGATTCGGCATATACGACATCCGGAAGAATCTTCCTAAGAATCATAAAAAAACCAACCCTTCTTTCGACATTATATCCTTGCAGAGGCCTTTGGCCAATATTCTTTAAAGAGGGAGAACCCGGCATGTCCAGACTAAAGGAACTGATCCACGAAGCCCCGGTTCATGAGCGGCGGATGGAGATTCGCACTTACCCTTTGGAAGATAATCGGGTGATTGTCGAAGGCTGGCTCAGGGATGAACGATTGATGCTTGGCTATCATTGGGACGGCCGGACTCGTTCTCCCGGGGTAGTCCACTGGATGGGCGTTCGCCTCTTGATTGGCGATTGGCCTCTGACCATCTTGGAGGCCGAGGCGGAAATGCCGACCATTCCGCATGAGTTATGCCCCTCTGTGCTCGATTCGGTTAATAAACTGGTCGGCCTGTCCATCACCTCAGGATACAGTAATCAGGTGCGGAGAAGGCTAGGCGGAACAAAAGGGTGCGCCCACCTGGCCCAACTCATCCTGGCCATGGGCCCAGCGGCCGTGCATGGTCTCTGGGCCCATCTCAGCCGCCAGCCGAGGCCGGTTCCCCGTTCCTTCGAAGAGATATCCGGCCTGCCTTATTTGATGAACAGTTGTAAGTTGTGGCGAGAGGATGGACCCTTTATCCAGGAAATCCAGAAAAAATTTCAAGAACAAAAGAAAGTCTAAAAAACACCTTTTTTTTGTTTTCCCTGCCATTCTGGAATTTCTGGAATTTATTGAGGGACAATTTGGCAGGGAGATGATTTTAAGGTTGGACAGAGAGGTGCTGGTTTAACGAGGCCAATAGGTCAAGGCCTTTTCTCCTAAAATCATTTCTACTGAAAGGCGCAACACCCGGCGTTTTCTTTCTTCCGACGAAGAGTCAATGAGGACTTTTTGCCCCTCCAATAATTTCAAGGCGTAGCGGGCGATGTTAATGCCATCACGGACAGTGTAACGTTCCTGGGCCTGATGTGCTCTTTGTAAAAAATGGACCACGTAGTGGAGGATATCTTCCGGGGCGAAGGGAAGATTGCGCTTTAAAATCAGGTGTTCTTCTTCCGGTTCGGGAAAGTCGATAAAAATCTGCGGCTGGAGCCGGGAATGGATATATTCCGGCAGCTCAAACGTACTGGCATCATCATTCATTGTGGCGCAAAAGCGGAAATCCGGATGGGCTGGGATCTTGATCCCGGCCACTACCGACTCCACATACCGGCGGTTGTCAAGTAAAGGGGCCAGAGAGGCCCAGCTTTTTTCACTCATGCGGTTGCCTTCATCAAGGATCAGGACCCCGCCCCGGATCATGGCCGTCACCAAGGAGCTGGCCATGTAATGGATTTTTCCCTGCTCGGCAATGACCGGAGTGACGATCAGGTCTTCCGGCCTGGTGTCCATGGTGGCCTGATAAAAATAGACGTTCCGGCCGAGCCGCCGGGCGGCCGCATAGGCCAGAGTGGTTTTACCCACCCCTGGTTTGCCGATTAGGCGGGGGTGTAAGGGGAGGTCTTTTTCCTCCACCACCAGCCAGGCGGCCAAGACCTGGTCGATCAGGTCGGGTTGACCCACCCAATCCAAAGGCAGGTCATCGGGCCGACTTAGAAACAGGGTAACGCCATCAATGATTATCGTTTCCATAAGCTTAAAATACCATTATCGATGGATTTAAATCAATAGGAGAATTTTTCTGAAAAGGTTCTGCTGAAAAATAATATTAAAGCCCGACGAAGGGATGAAGAATTTAAAAATGGCCTAGATTATTTAAGGAAAAATCCCCCCAACTTGTCTAGAGTTAAAAATTTCATCTTGCCAATACAATATGAAACTATTTTATTAGTGTCCGCCGGCCTTATTTTGAGGAATTTCGTGTTGCCTTGGCGAGATTTGGACCAATCGTTCAAGAGAGGAGATCGAAATGAAAAATTTTTCAGGTTTATTGGAAGGGACGGGAAAAGGAAAAATGATCCGGGTGGTCATGGGAAAGCTGCCGATGGATATGGATCTCCTCCAGGGAATCGAGTCCCTGGCTAAGAAAGAGGGGATAAGGACCGGGGTTATTCTTTCGGGAATCGGCGCCTTAAAGAAGGCCGTTTTCCGTAACTTAAAAATTCTGCCGGCTGATCTTAAAGTGGAAAACCACCATCGACTTTATCTGGAATTGGAACAACCCATGGAGATCGTTTCTTTGACCGGATGGCTGGCCACAAAAGGCGATGGGGAACTGGAAATCCATGCCCATTTTTCCGCTTCCACGGTTATGGAAGACCGTATCGTCACTTTGGGCGGACATCTCATCCCCGGGGCCTTGGCTTCCGTCAAAGTTGTCATCATCATTGGCGTCATCGAAGAATCCAATATTAAAGCCGGACTTGATCCTCGGACCGGTCAAGTGGATCTGCAATTTTCTGATTAACAGGTTGCTGAAAAAGGCCCATCTACCGCGTTATCCTCATCCCTCGTCACTGCGACGTACTTCAATGTATGTCTCATTCCTTGGGATTTTGGATGCCTTATATCAGGACCTTTTTGAGCAACCTGAAAAAAAGAGTTTTTCGCAAATTGTTAAGTAAGGTAGTGAAACCGGTTATCATCATAAAGTCGTTAGCCGTAAACCTGAACCGGGGGAAAGAGAAAGAGAATGAAAAGGCGCTTTTTATGGACAATCGGAGTTGTTATTTCATTTTGGGGATTGATCGGAGGGGCTATGGCTGGGGAGGTTAAACCGGAAGCCAGCTCCTTGGATCAGTTCAAGGAGATGTTGGGACTGAGTATTTATTTGCAGGGCGGGTTCACCTATAACTTCGCCAACCCCGATCCCCAGGAAAATCAACTCCGCCTTTTTGACCATAAGGCCAATAGCTTCAGCTTTGATCTGGCCCAGATTCAGTTGGCCAGAGAGGCCGCCGTGGGGGGATTTGGATACAAGCTTAAGCTTACGGCCGGTGAGACGGCCAAGTACATCCACTCCCGTGGACTGGGCATTAAGGACGGACAGGCTCCGGCCGACACCAATCCTTTTGATCTGACGGAGGCCTATATCCAATATAACGCTCCATTGGGAAAGGGTTTGAAGTTTACTGTTGGAAAATTTGCTACCTTTGTCGGGGCCGAGGTCCTTGAGGCCAAGGACAACCCTAACTATTCCCGTTCATTTTTGTATAATTATTCTCAACCTTTTGCCCATACCGGATTGTCGGTCAGTTATCCTTTTTCCGAAAAGGTGACGACCAGTCTGTATCTTTTCAACGGTTGGGACAATTTTGAGGATAATAATACGGGAAAGACCGCGGGCTTCAGTTTGGCCTGGACCCCTATGGATCCTTTGGCCATGAGTTTTAATTTTATCTATGGGCCGGAGCAGAAAGATAACAATAGTAATGTCCGATTTCTCTTTGACTGGGTGGCTACGATTAAAGCCGGTAAAAATCTAAGCTTCATCCTGAATGCCGATTATGGCTCTGAGCAGAAAGATCCTAATGCCAATGGGTCAGATTCGGTCTGGGCTGGTGTGGCCGGGATCGTCAAGTATGATTTTACTGATCTCTTCAGCCTGTCCCTAAGGGCGGAATATTTTGATGATCAGAACGGGGCTCGGACCGGCACTTCTCAGAGACTTAAGGAAATCACCCTGACCCCTGAATTCCGGGTCTTTAAAGGATTAATCATCCGCCCGGAATACCGGTATGACTGGTCGGATCAAAAGAGCTTCAACGGCGGCAGGGATAAATATCAGCATACACTCGCGCTGGGAGTGATGGTCACTTGGTAAGTGAGAAACATAAAATGATAAGACTTTGCTTTTTTAGGAAGGAAGTTTAGAAGAAGGAAAAGCCAGAGTCAGGAGAAAAATTTGTCAAAAAATGGGTAAGAGGACGTTCTCAAACAAAACATAGGGCGTTAAGGAAAAG
>Ga0233425_10001850_pt1 | contig 44584 bp, 41 predicted proteins | sample Watercolumn_Towu_2_FD_181712 | JGI IMG/M metagenome (GOLD analysis project Ga0233425, IMG submission 181712) | Freshwater microbial communities from Lake Towuti, South Sulawesi, Indonesia - Watercolumn_Towuti2014_140_MG | ecosystem: Environmental > Aquatic > Freshwater > Lake | place...
TGATAGTATTCAAATCGTTACAAAAATAGTAAAAATGAAATTGTAAAACGATATCTTCTATATTTAATTACTGAATGTTTTTATGTATATTTATTGTTTTGTGGAAATAGTGTCTATTTTGTTTCAATATTGCCAATAAATACAATATATAATTTCATATCGTAAGTTTGATATTGTCGTGATTTTTGGGTCTGATGGTTGAAAATTTGTATATCTATTGAAACGCAAAGTTACAAAAATGATATAATTTTTCAGACACTTTCAGGGATTTTTTATAAATAGACAGGCTATTTCTCACGAAGTAGCCTGTCTGAAACAATAAAACTAAAAAACACACGATTAATTAAATGATAGTTTCACCGTGTTATGATGAATCGATAATTTTGAATAACGCTTTATTCTATTTCAATTCATTTTGTCGTTAAGCAATTTCTGTAGTAACTACAGTTTTTTTGTAGTTACATTGAAGTTGTACCTAATTTTTTAATCGAAATTATTATATGCATTTTCACCATGTTGAGTTTCATCTAGACCAATTGCTTCGTGCTTGTCACTTGCTCTAACACCAAATAGTAGGTCGGTGATTTTGAATAGTATGAATGTTCCAACCCCAGAGAAAAGGATGGTGGTGCCAACTGCAATAAATTGATTGATAAGTTGAGTGTAGTTGCCATACAATGATCCAGAATATGCTGCTTGTACTGCTGGTGTTGCGAATATTCCCGTAAGAATTGCACCCAATATACCTCCAATGCCGTGTACACCAAATGCATCTAGTGAATCGTCGTATCCTAGTTTTGGTTTTACTTTTGCTACCATGAAAAAGCATACAATTGAAACAGCTATACCAATAACTAGTGCGCCAGTTACTCCAACAAATCCTGATGCTGGAGTAATTGCTACCAATCCTCCAACGGCACCTGTACTGATACCTACAATGGTTGGGCGTTTGTCCAAAATCCATTCAAGTAAAGCCCAAGTTAAAGCTGCTGTAGCTGCAGCAAGATGAGTTGTCATTAAAGCATTGGCGGCAAGTCCGTCTGCAGCAAGTCCGCTACCGGCATTGAATCCAAACCATCCAAACCATAGTAAGGCTGCTCCTATTGCCACATAGGTGATGTTGTGAGGTGGGATGGCGTGTCCTTTATAGTCTCTGCGTTTACCTAGCATTACAGCTGTTACTATTGCAGCTATACCTGCACTGATGTGTACTACTGTCCCTCCAGCAAAATCAAGTGCTCCAAGTTTAAATAGCCAACCGTCGCTTGACCATACCCAGTGAGCAATTGGATTGTAAATGAAAATAGCCCAAAGTAAAGAGAATATCAGGAATCCTTTGAAGTTGATTCTCTCAGCAAAAGCACCAATAATCAATGCTGGTGTGATAACAGCAAACATTCCTTGAAACATTATAAAAACGATGTGTGGAATAGTTCCAATCGCTTTGCCGTCTAAGCCTATTTGTGAGTGTGAGATAAAATAGGGACTTAGGTCAGAAATTTTAATATTGTTAAGAAATGCCCAGTCGAAACCTCCAATATATGGTGCTAGAAATCCTGTTGAGCTCCCAAATGCTAAGCTGTATCCGCAAATTACCCATTCTATACTGATAACTGCTACGAGGATAAAGCATTGCATAAATATGTTTAATACATTTTTTCTTCTTACTAGACCTCCGTAGAAAAGTGCTAGACCAGGTATAGACATTAGTAAAACTAAAGCAGTGGCTACTATCATCCATGCAGTGTCGCCTGTGTCTACTGAAGGAGCTGTAGTTTGAGCCCAAATTTTTGAGCTCGAAATAGCCAATAATGATGAAAGAAGTATAATATGTTTTTTCATGTGTTGTAATTGTTTTTTATAGTTTTCAGATAGCTAGCTTGATGAAATACACTCTTGTGTTTCTGTATATTTATCGTGCTCGCTTTATTTGTATCTGTGTAAAGGGTGAATGAATAACGATAGTTAAATTGACTTTATTCTTTATTAAATAAGGCTTCTGGTCCTGATTCTCTGTTGCGAATCCGATAGCTGTTTTCTATGTCGTAAATAAAGATTTTACCATCGCCTGTTTCGCCAGTCCATGCTGTTTCTAAGATAGCATTAACGGTTTTCTCTAAATTGATATCTCTTACAACAATTGATAACATTCTACTGTGTATGTAATTGGATTGAAATACTTGGCCTCTTACAATTTGTTCTTCGGTAGATTTGCCTAGTCCAGTGATGTCCCAATATGAGAACCACTCGATGCCTGCGTCGTATAACGCTTGTTTTACATCTTCGAATTTAACTTTACGAATGATGGCTTCAATTTTTTTCATTTTCTAAGTTTTTTGAGTTAATATTGTTTTTGTGTGTTGATGTTGCAAAGATAGTTTAAAGATGATTTTCGGCAAAGCAAAATGATGTAAAAAGTGATAAAAAAACTACATAAATGTAATTTTAATACTAAAAATGATATTTTAGTTATTGTTTATATAGTTTAAAGCTGTCATAATACTAAAATAAAAAATTTGAAAATGTGTATTTTGTAAATATAATATTGTGCAGTTAGTAAAGTATATGTGATGCTTTATGTTGCATTCTGATATTTTGTTTTGTTGGTTGGTTTGACTGGATTTGTTTTTTATAATTTTGAATATGAACGAATATATCTCTATTATTTATTCTCTGACTCTACATTCTTACATGGTCTGTTTTTGAAAGGCAAAGTCACCAGTGCGAAAATGAGTAAACATTTTTTACTAAAGAATATTCAGAATTGATCCTATAAGATAAGATTGGTTTAGTACTGGTAATGTGGGTTGGTGCATTTGAATATGTAGACTTTGAAAGATATGTATATACTCAGTTTTCAGTTTTAAATCAGTGGGAAAATGCAATCTTGTGCGGATGAATTGATGTTGTTTAAGGTACTATTACGAAATAGGTAGGTGAAACCAAAGTATGAAATTATACCCGAATGAATCATTAGAAGTTTTAAATAAAATGTAGGTATGATTCCATGAGGGTAAATCTCGTTCTGTTAAGAGTAAGGGTTATGAAAATAAGCCTTGGGAACTAGTTTGAGGGGATTAGCATTTTCTAATCCATAATTTGGGTTAATACCACAAAAGGCCATAAAGAAACTTAATACATTGAACACTATGAACATATTCAGATATTCAGTTATCACATAGAAAGGACACATGCTATTTTGCCGATAGGCAAAATGGCATGTGTAAAAAAATAATAAATAGCAGTTTTATTTCTAGGTGTTCCAAAATCGCAGTTAGTAAAAATAAAACGGGAATATGTGTTCTCCTGTGTGTACTTTTATCTTTTCAAAGAATACTCAACTAAAAAGGTATAGAGCCTGTTCTAATTATTAGATAAAGTTGATTGTATTTTTTGTTGTTTTGTATTGTCTTTTCACTTGAAGAGTACTTTTAAGGACTAAATAGCCCGCAATACCTGAAATAAGTGAACCAATGATAATTCCGAGTTTAGCTTGGTTTAAGAATGAACTGTCTATTGGATAAGATAAACTAGCTAAGAAAAGAGCAACTGTAAAACCTATCCCTCCAAGTATAGAGATACCCAATAGATTTTTCCAGCTCATATCTTTTGGCAAAGAGGAAATTTTTAGCTTAATAGCTAACCATGTAAATGAGAAGATTCCTGTTAGTTTTCCTAAAAACAAACTGATGATTACAGCCAAGCATATATTTGGCATTGTTTCGACGTTTGTAATAGTGATTTTTATTCCAGCATTTGCAAATGCAAAAACTGGCATTACAAAAAAATTGATGAATGTATGTAAGTTGTTTTCGAAGTCTTGTAACGGGCTTATTGCATGTTCGGAAACGCTTTCAATATTGTTAAGATGCTCAATTTGATTGTTGTTAAGTAGCATTGACTCATTATCGTCAACAGTTGATTGATGTATGGCTACAAGTTCGGTTTCTATTTTTTTTGTAAAAACATTCAAATTTAAATGAGGACGGGCAGGTACAGTAAATGAAACTAAAACTCCAGCAATGGTAGGGTGTATACCTGCTTGAAGAAAACAGTACCAAATAATAATGCCAAAAAAAGCGTAGTATCCTTTGCTATTGATGTGTTTTTTGTTCCCAATGATTAAGAATGTAAATGCAATACAAGCTATTAAAATATACATCAATGACGTTGAGTCTAATTGGCTGAAAAACATAGCTATTACAATAATTCCTCCAATGTCATCTACAATTGCAAGTGCTAATAAAAATACTTTTAAACTGATGGGGACTCTTTTGCCTAATAGACTTAAAACTCCAATTGAAAATGCTATATCAGTTGCCATAGGAATGGCAAAGCCATTTAATGCTTCATTTGAAAATCCACCAACCTTTCCAAATGTGTAAAAAATGATAATGGGCATAATCATTCCACCACATGCAGCTATTATAGGTAGAAGGGCTTGTCGAAATGATGATAATTCTCCAATTAAAATCTCTCTTTTAATTTCTAGTCCCACGGCAAAGAAAAAGAAGGTCATTATTGCATCGTTTACAAATTGGTGCAATGTAAATGAGTTGCCTTTGTGATTGAAAAAATTGTAATCATTAATTCCTAGGTTGACGGTGATGTTAAGTAGTGATTGGTACCAGTGGTGTAAGGGAGAGTTGGAAATAATAATGGTAATGATAGCAACAATAATTAATAACAAACCAGGATTCGTATTTTCTTCTATATGTCCAAATATACTATAAAGTCTTGCAAGTTTTGGGTTAATGTATTTTGAGCTCATGTGTTCTGTTTTGTTGAAATAAGTGAGTTTTGAGAGTTCAACTCATAGGTTTAATAGTCGCTATGACCACAAAGAACTTAAATTTAATTGGAATTAATGTGTTTAGTAAATAAAAATAATGTAAGTCTTTGTTTAAAAGTTTAAATACGACAAGTATAATCTAATTAAGATAGGATATTCTGATGATGTTTAGGCTATCACCGTATCCCGTCGGCAAAGAGACCTAAGGCAATGATACCAAATGCCCCGTTTACGCCATGAACAGCTATAGCATCTACAGTATCGTCGATTTTAAGTTTGTTCTCGATGTAAAATGAAGCATCAATTACTAGAATGCCTGCTATTAAACCTATTAATGCTGCCATTTTTGGGTTTAAAAATCTCTGATTTTTAAGGATATTTTGAGATCAAATAAATTATTTTATTTGATTCTAATATATTGTTGTTGAAGTGAATTTGCTAAAATGATTAGTCTATTTTATTATAAAGAGATGTGTCGCCTTGTTCGCCATTTCTTATTCTATATGAATCGTCAATGGTAGAAACGAATATTTTCCCATCTCCAACATTACCAGTTTGTGCAGATTTGAGTATAGCATCAATTGTAATTTGTACATTGATGTCTCTTACTACAATTGTAAGTAGCTGTCTTGGGATATAGCTTGTGTCATAGACTGTTCCACGATAAGATCTTTCGCCTTTGTGCACTTCATTTCCTACTCCAGCAACATCTGTATAAGTAAAGAAATCGATGCCTGATTGACGTAATGAGGCTTTTACTTCCTCGAATTTGGATGTTCGAATAATTGCTTCAATTTTTTTCTTATTTACATTTGTTTTGTTTGTTTTTGAAGTGTGTTTGACTTTTGAATATTAAGATGCAAAGATATGTGTTAATGATTTTAGTTGCAATAAAATTGTGTCATAAATATATTTATGACTCATAAAAAGTGTCATTATATGTGTGAAGGTTTGTGATATGTTTCAATATGATAAAATAAAATAGCCGTGTTTCATAAAATTGATACACGGCTATTTTACTAATTTGGTTTAATTTAAACTATCCTTTTACATAAAGCGATTCATCACCACTTTCTTGTGTTCTAATTCTCCAAGATTCTTCAATAGGGTAAACAAAAATCTTACCATCGCCAACTTCACCTGTGTATGCATTTTTTAATAGACAATCTACTGTTTTTCTAAGATTCTGATCTCTAACTACAATTGAAATTGTAAGTCTGGAGATATTTTCAGTTTCAGCTGATCCACGAAAAACGATTTTTTCTTTTCGCTCATTTCCTACTCCAAAAGTTTCAGAATAAGTAAAGAAGTCGATGTCAATTTCATGCAATGCATCTTTTACTTCTTGGAATTTGGAGCGTCTAATAATTGCTTCAACTTTTTTCATGATTGTTTATTTTATTGTTGTTAATGACCAGTAATTAATTGTTATACGCTTCTGCTCCATGTTCGAAAACATCTAATCCGCCAAATCCTTTTTCTCCTTTTTCTTCTACGCGTAGTTTGAATGGATATGGTAGCTTACTTATTATGAACATTACTATCATAGCTATTGCAAAGGTAACAAAAGTTATAATTGCACTACCAACTGTTTGTGCTAATAGAACATCAGTTCCTCCTCCATATAACAATCCTGTTACTGGTGCTGAGTTGTCTGCACCAGTAGGACCTGTCATTCCAAATTCGCCTGATGCAAACAAGCCTAATGATAATGTACCCCAAATTCCACAAAAACCATGAACGGATACTGCTCCTACTGGATCGTCAATTCTAATGTATTCAAGTAGATAGATTCCTCCGAATACAATCGCACCTGCTATTGCTCCAATGAATACTGAGCCTAGTGGTGAAACCCAATAGCATGGTGCTGTAATAGCTACTAGGCCACCTAGTAAACCGTTAACAGTGAATCCGACGTCAAATTTCCCTTTAAATGATCCGATATAGAAGGCAAGCGCCATTGCTGTTAAAGCTCCTGTACATGCTGCAATAGTTGTATTTGCTGCTACACGTCCTACTCCTATATAATCAACAGCAGATAGTGTGCTACCAGGGTTGAAACCATACCATCCGAACCATAACAAGAAAGCACCAGTTACTGCAATTGGTAAGTTGTGGGCTGCAGGAAGTCCTCCTCGTTTATTATCATCTCTTAAGAAGATTCTACCTAGACGTGGACCTAGAACTATCGCACCAGCAAGAGATACTACTCCACCAATGGTGTGAACTACTGTAGAGCCCGCAAAATCGCGGAATGGTTGTCCTAAAGATGGTAAAAAGTTTCCAGCACTACCCATAGTTACAAGGAATCCGTCAGGTCCCCAAGCCCAATGCCCAATGATAGGGTAAATAAATGCTGTAACCGCTATACTATATAGGATGTCGCCACGGAAACTTGTACGTCCAATCATTGCACCAGAGGTGATAGTGGATGCAGTGTCAGCAAATGCAAATTGAAAAACCCAATGTGCTAAAAGTGCAACTCCTGTAGAGCCGTAAGTTTCAGGTGCTCCTTGTAAGAAAAACCATTCACTTCCAATGAAACCATTTCCTGCACTGAACATAAACGCATAGCCGATAGCCCAAAACGATACTCCGCAAATAGCTGTGTCTAAAACACACTCGATTAATACGTTTACAGTTTCTCTTTTACGTGCAAAACCAGCCTCAAGCATTACAAAACCAGCTTGCATCCCGAATACTAAAGCTGCTGCTACAATGGTCCATAGTGTGTTGATGGAGTTGATCATTGTGGTTTCATGTGCAGTGTAAGTTTCTGCAGCTAATGCTGGTGTAATAGTGAACATACTTGGTACTATTATCATAGCAGCTATCACTGCTAATAGACCAATTATTTTACCCGTAAAGATGGTTGCAAATAACTTCCAATCCTTAGGTTTATACATACTCTCAATTATTCTTGAGAAGTATCCCCCCCTAGAGGGGGAGAATGCGTTTGCTTTCATAAATTCTTGTTTATATTTGTTTGATAATTTAATTGTTTAAGCCAAGTAGAGTTTGTACATTGTTATCAATATACCTCTAGGTAGATTGTTTAAGACTACTTTCAAAAATATTACCAAATTAATATGACTATCTTCGAAGGAGTCTTAAAAAATTTATACTTGTTAATACCTTGAGAATTAAGTCAACTTAACTTTTTATAAAGTTACACCAAGTACAAAGTGAATTTGGTCTGCAGCATTTGAATAAATAACTTGTCCGAAAACAGGAATACTTACAGTTTCGCTGAATTTTAATGATTTTGATGCTTTTAACGATACATTACATACTTTGAAGCCTGTTTCGTTAACGCTATTTGAGGGATTCAAGTGGTATCCTATATTAGAGTTGCTTTCCCATGGGGATACACCTACAGCAGGAGTAAATGTAATGTCGCCAACTGTTGCAACATAACTAGCTTCTATGTAAGTTGAGAACATTTGATCTCTTTTTGCATTTTTGTCTCTGTCTCCCCAAAAGAATGTGTTGGCTACTAAACTAATGTTCGATATTGAATATCCTAAAGTTCCTTCTAAGTAGTGACCTGATTTTCCGACGGAGTCTTTAGCTATATAAGGTTGGTTTTTCCCACTCCACCAATAGTTAGTGATCCCTGCTTTAAATCCACTAATGGTGTAGAATATACTGGCATCTACTTCCTTGTAATTTCCATCCACAAAGTCGCTACTTCCCCAAAATCCTGCGGTTAATCCTCCGTAGGTAAGGTTTACTGCTGGTTGGAAGCTAGCACCAGCAAAATAAACACCACGCCATATGTACGAACTAACGATGTCTGCACCAACTGTTATACCTATCTTATTAGAAGTTGTGCTAGTTGTTTCTTGAGCCATCGCACTTATTGAAGCTGATAAAAGTGCAACTGCACCGATTAAAATTGTTTTTAATGTTTTCATGTTACTCTTGTTTTTTAATGAATGATTGTTCTTGATTAATTTGTAAAATTCAATTGATATATTGTATTGATACCTGCAGTGTATTTTTACTAAATATCGTAAATGTCTTTTTGATTCTATCAAAGTGAAATTGATACAATGCAAAAATAATCATAATGTATACACAAACATTACATTTATGTAGTTTTTGTCATTGATTTTTTATCTATGTGATAAAATGTTGTAAAAGGCTTTAAATATGTATAAAAATGCATCAATAATTACTATGTTCGTTTCATATTGTAATTATTTGAAATGTTAATTGTAGGTGTTGTAAGTTTTGTTATGTGGTAAAATGTAGGTGTGTGTTGTTTTTGTGATATTTTGTATGGTGTTTATATGATAAATGCCCTTGAATATATTCAAAGGCATTTATTTTGTGTTATATTGATTTTATTTATGGTTTTGGTTTGTGCGTATTTTATTCCATATTATTAATCGAAGCTTTAGTAAGCCCTTTTACAATTATTTTAGATGTAAATGTTCACGAAAATTATTTTTTCTATTTTACATACTGGTGAATAATTTGGCTTTGACTATAATAATCTATTCATGGCTTCTATAGTGTTTTCTTTAGTATTGAAAGCCGAAAAGCGAACATATCCCTCGCCGCTAGCACCAAATCCTGCGCCAGGAGTAGTTACAATATTTTTTTCTTTTAACAAAAAGTCGAAGTATTCCCAGCTGGTCATGCCTTGTGGAGCTTTAGCCCATACATATGGTGCGTTTTTTCCACCAAACACTGTATATCCAGCTTTGATAAGTCCTTCACGAATAATATTCGCATTTTCAGTATAAATACTTAATAGCTCTTTAACTTGTTTTTTGCCTTCTTCACTATATGTTGCTTCTGCTGCACGTTGTACTACATAAGATGTTCCATTGAATTTTGTACATTGACGTCTGTTCCATAATTTATTAAGTGCTACAGCTTCTCCAGATTCGGTATAACCCATTAGTTGTTTCGGTACCACAGTGTAACCGCATCTGGTTCCGGTAAAACCAGCTGTTTTCGAAAAGCTTCTGAATTCAATAGCCACATCTTTGGCTCCTTCTATTTCATAAATGCTGTGAGGTACATTTTCTTCAGTAATAAATGCCTCGTAAGCAGCATCAAATAATAAAACAACTTTGTTGGCTTTAGCGTAATCTACCCACACTTTCAGCTGTTCTTTGGTAAGTGTTGTTCCTGTTGGATTGTTAGGATAGCAAAGATAAACTATATCTACTTTTTCTTTGGGTAGTGAAGGAACAAAATTGTTTTCTGAGTTACAAGATAGATATACCAAATTAGTCCATTCACCACTTTCTGTGGGTTCACCAGCACGTCCAGCCATCGCGTTTGTGTCTACATACACTGGGTAGCTAGGGTCTGTAATCGCAATTTTATTGTTTAGGTCAAAAATGTCACCTATGTTGCCAGTGTCACTTTTTGCGCCGTCGCTCACAAATACTTCGTCCATTTCAATAGCAATTCCATGTGCTGTAAAATCATTTTCAACAATTGCTTTTCTAAGAAAGTCATAGCCTTGCTCAGGTCCGTATCCTCTGAAAGTTTCTGATGAGCGTTGTTCTTCTGCTGCTTTAATCATTGCATCAATTGAGGCGTTAGGTAATGGAAGGCTTACATCGCCAATACCCATTCTGATAATTGGTGCGTTTGGATTTGCTTCTTTGTGCTGAGCTACTCGCTTGGCTATTTCTGAAAAGAGATAGGTAGCTGGGATTTTGATAAAGTTTTCGTTTATAAGTGCCATAGGGTTATTGATAATTAATAATCAATGTTTTATTGATTTTATTTGTTTTTAAAATTTTAATAGGTTGATTTGTGTATTTAAAGTAATATTGATAGAAAGCTAGTTTTTAATTTTCTTTCTCTTATTTTTCGAACATCGTTTTTCTTAGGTTATTTCTCCTTCGAATACGGTACTTGCCTCACCTGTCATATATACATGATTGTCTTTTTCATTCCAATCAATATAAAGATTTCCGCCAAGTAATTCGACGGTGCATTGGCGATTGGTAAATCCATTAAGGACACAAGCTACCACTGAGGCGCATGCTCCAGTTCCACATGCCATTGTTTCGCCAGAACCTCGTTCCCAAACTCTCATTTTAATTAAGTCACTTGAAATGAGCTGTATGAATTCTGTGTTTGTTCGACGAGGGAAAATGGAGGCATTTTCAAAAATTGGACCAATCTTAGTCAGGTCTAAATTATCAATAGATTCTTTGAAAATAACGGCATGAGGATTTCCCATTGAGACACAAGTTATGTGTTCTTCAATTTCTTGGCTTATTTTGACGGGTATGTTGATTACGCTTTTAGTATCGAAAGTTGTTGGAATGTCAAGTCCATTAAGAATAGGTTCTCCCATGTCGACTGTAACTTTTTCAACCTTACCATCGCTACCTAAATGTAATTTAAGATATTTTGTGCCAGCCAAAGTTTCTAAAGAGATATCAGTTTTGGTAGTTAGACCTTTGTCGTAAACGAATTTGCCGATGCAACGTGATGCATTACCACACATTTCTGATTCCGAACCGTCTGCGTTGAACATTTGCATTCTAAAATCACAAATATCTGAAGGTAAAATGATTACCAGTCCGTCAGAGCCAATTCCTTTATGTCGATCGCTGTAATTAATTGCAAATTGTGAGGGATCAGCTATAGATTCTTGTATGCCATTGACGTAGATGTAGTCATTGCCGATGCCATGCATTTTAGTGAATTTCATGGTGTTGAATGATTAATTTAGAAATATGAATTATTAAACAAAATTACTGATAATTTTCATGTCAGTATATATTATATGTTTTTAGCTATTCTTTTTAATGCTTTGTGATTGTAGATTGAAATAATATCAAAGAAAAGTTTAATAAGTTAACGAATTTGTGTTGAGTGTTGTGATGATTTGAAATGGAGGTTGAAGATAATAGTAGCATTTGTAGCTGGCTACAAATGCTACTTAGTTCTCTGAATTGTGACCCAGGTGGGGGTCGAACCCACGACCCACAGATTAAGAGTCTGTTGCTCTACCAACTGAGCTACTAAGTCATTTTAATTGTATTAAGAACGTGAATGCAAAGTTAATTAAAAATTAAGATTTTTGAAATACTGCTGAAATTTATTTTTCATCAGGTATGGGTTGGCATACTACTACTGTGAGATGGAAGCAATTTTGCTTGTACTCTCTGACGGCTAAGAATTTGCATTCTTTTCTCATTTCAACTAATATCTTGGTTAATGTAGTAAGAGCTACCTTGTCATAAACCAGTTGTTTTGTTTTGGTACAATAGAAGTTTTTGTATGAAATATCTACTGTAGTGCCGAATATGTGTGCAGATTGACTTTTAGTAGCATTTCTATTGTGTCTGCATAATTTGTTTTGAGTTTGTTCAGTTCTCAAAAGTGAAGTGATTTGAAATTTGAAGTGGTTTTGGTTTTTTACTTTCATTGCTTCTTGAAATCTGTAGCCAATTTCATTAAGCATATCCACAGCTTCAGGGACGAGGTATGGATGGGAGTAGGTCAATTCTTTTATCTGAAAATAGTTATTTTCTGTAACTTTTATGAGTCTTGAATTTTTTAAGTGGTCATCGATTTCGGCGTAGAGAGCACTGTCGCATTCAAATGGTTGTTTCAGACCGTTTTGTTTGGCATGAATAAGATGTTCAGTATTAATGTCGTTGAATTTCTCGGTCGATATTACAAGGGGATACGAATGTTTAACATGATCGCAATTTGAGTTTTTTGAAAAATGCTTATCCTCTATATTCGAATCCTGAATATAGATAATTGAAAAACCTGTTATAGATATTATAAGAATTAAAAGTATTAGATATATTGACTTTTTCATAGTTCCAAAGCTTAATTTACAAAGATAGCTAACCACTATAATAGTAGTATACAAAACAGCATTTAGTTATTAACATCTGTCCTAAATAATAAGGAATTCTTCAATTTTAAAAGTTTTTTTTTGGTGAGCTTGTTGAAAAATGACGTTTTATTCATTATGCATTAAGAAAATAATAGAATGCATATTTTGTATTTTCTGGACTAAGAGGATTGATATTTAAAGTACTTCTAGAATCTAAAGATAGTTAGAAAATTTCAAGAAAAAATGATTTGTAAAATGATAAAATATAGTTTTAAGAATCGAAACAAATGATTAACTTTGCAAAAAAATACAATCAAAAAATGTGTTAATCACTTGTGTTTTTTTTGAGTTTTTACCAAAAACTTTGTTTGTTCAAGAATATAAATTTAAATCAAAATATACTCATGAAACCAACTTTATTTGTATTAGCAGCGGGAATGGGAAGTCGCTATGGAGGCTTGAAACAATTGGATGGCTTAGGTCCAAATGGTGAAACTATAATGGATTATTCAATTTATGATGCAATCAAAGCTGGATTTGGAAAAATCGTATTTGTGATTCGTCCTTCCTTTGAAAAAGACTTCAGAGAAGTTGTATTAAATAAGTTTAAAGGATTGATTGAAACAGATTTAGTTTTTCAGGAGATAAGCAAGGTGCCTGAAGGATGTGTTTATAATCCTGAACGTGAAAAGCCATGGGGTACCAACCACGCGGTGTTGATGGGCAAAGAAGCTATTAAAGAACCTTTTGCTGTAATTAATGCAGATGATTTTTATGGACAAGAATCGTTTGCTGTATTGGCAGATTTTCTAAAGGGTGTAGTTGGAAAGCAAAATGAGTATTGCATGGTTGGATATCATGTAGGTAACACATTGTCAGAAAGTGGTGCTGTAAGTAGAGGTGTGTGTGTGGTGGACCAAAACGGACTTTTACAAAATGTGGTAGAACGTACACATATTGAAGAAAAGGGTGGTAAAATTAATTTTCTTGATGAAAATGGTGAGGAAGTTGCAATCCCAGCTAATACTCCTGTGTCAATGAATATGTGGGGATTCACTCCAGATTATTTTGATTATTCATTGACGTTTTTCAAAGAGTTTTTGGCAGAGCATGGTGATAAGTTGAAATCAGAGTTTTATATTCCTCTGGCTGTTAATGAGTTGATAGTAAAAGGGAAAGCTACATGTAAAGTTTTGGATACACCTTCTAAGTGGTTTGGCGTAACTTATGCCGAAGATCGTCCACAGGTTGTATTGAAAATTAACGAACTTGTAAGAAAAGGAGTTTATCCAAGCAGTTTATTTAAAAATTAAAATCAATTAAATTCACATATTAGCAATTGGTCTTATCGGGGTCAATTGCTAATTTTATATATTGTATATGGCAAAAATTTTAGTAACAGGAGGAACAGGGTATATCGGATCACATACTGTGGTAGAGCTTCAAAAAGTTGGTTTTGAGGTAGTTGTTGTAGATAATTTGTCCAATTCTAATATTGATGTATTATCAGGCATTGAGAAGATTACAGGTGTTCGACCTTATTTTGAGAATATTGATTGTGTTGATTACGTGAGTTTGGACAGAATGTTTGAAAAGCACAATGATATTGTTGCAATAATCCATTTTGCTGCAAGTAAAGCTGTTGGTGAATCGGTTGAGAAACCATTGTTGTATTATCGAAACAACTTAGTATCACTTATTAATATTTTGGAATTGATGCCCATACACAAGGTACAAAACTTAGTATTTTCGTCATCGTGTACAGTTTACGGGCAGCCTGACGAATTGCCAGTGACAGAAAATGCTCCGATTAAAGTAGCATTGTCACCTTATGGTAATACCAAGCAAATAGGAGAGGAGATTATACGTGATACGATATATACCAATTCTACAACTCAAAGCATCATCCTAAGATATTTCAACCCTATAGGAGCTCATCCTTCGGCAGAGATAGGTGAGCTACCTAATGGTGTACCAAATAATCTACTCCCCTTTGTAACTCAAACAGCAATTGGATTGAGAAAACAACTTCAAGTATTTGGTAATGATTATAATACTCAAGATGGTTCTTGTATTCGTGATTATATTCATGTGGTAGACTTGGCTAAAGCTCATGTTATTGCAGTACAAAGAATGTTGAACAAAAAAACAAAAAGTGCTGTAGAAACGTTTAACCTCGGAACAGGACGTGGCTTGTCGGTATTAGAGATTATTCAAAACTTTGAGAAGGTAAATAATGTTAAGGTACCTTATAAAATTGTAGATCGTAGAGAGGGAGATATTGAAAAAGTGTGGGCAGATCCAACTTTTGCTAATAATGAACTCGGTTGGGTAGCTACAGAATCGGTAGAGGAAACATTGAGAAGTGCCTGGGCTTGGGAATTGAATTATTCTCAACGTACTAAGTCTGAATAGTTTGTAATATTTATTGGATAACTTGAAAATAGAGTGTTTTGTCCTAATTGGGCTGACGCTTTGATAGTTATATGATCTGTTATGAATTTGGCTTATTTGTATTATTCAACTTCTAAAACTTCAAATACTATAGATGTTATATCCATTGAAATTTGAACCCATCCTAAAGGATAAAATATGGGGAGGAAATAAACTGAACACTATGTTTGGTAAGATTTCTTCCTCTTTTTCATTGGGAGAGAGCTATGAACTTTCAGGTCTTGAGAATGATCAATCTGTTGTAAAAAATGGATTTTTGGCTGGAAATACGCTGGAAGAATTGATTGAGGTTTATATGGGTGAATTGGTTGGTGATGTGGTATACGAAAATTTTGGACTTCAATTTCCATTGCTGTTTAAATTGATTGATGCCAATGATACACTGTCTGTGCAAGTTCATCCTGGTGATGAAATAGCATTTGAACGTCACCAACAGATGGGAAAAACCGAGATGTGGTATGTATTGGATGCTGATAAAGACGCCAGTATAATCTATGGTTTTAAAGAAAACTGCTCGCAGCAGGATTATTTAGTGGCATTGGAGAACGGAGGTGTGGAGTATTTGATGCATCAAGTTAAGGTGCAAAAAGGAGATGTGATTTTTATACCTTCAGGTGTAGTTCATGCAATAGGTAAAGGGATAGTACTGGCAGAGATACAGCAAACCAGTGATTTGACGTATCGTATTTTTGATTTTAATCGTAAGGATGCAAATGGAAATGAACGCGAACTACATACAGAACTTGCACTTGATGTAATTTCATTTAGTCACGACTCACAACCGATAATTAAATATAGCCCAGCCTATAATGTAATTACACCACTAGTAGCTTGTGAGTACTTTACCACCAATCTATTGGTATTCAATCAACCAATCAATAGGCATTATCAATCAATCAACTCATTTGTGGTTTATATGTGTGTTGATGGTAGTTTTTTGATAGAGAACGAACTTGAAAAAATAATTGTTGATAAGGGTGAAACAGTTTTGATACCCGCTTGTATCGATTCTATTACATTATATCCCGAATCAGAATGTAAGCTTCTTGAGATTTATATAGACTAACGTAGTTGTAATTTTATTTTAATCCAAATCAATCATTATTTAGCATCATGTTAGATGCTTGAAAAAGATTAGAAAATTTCAACATTGAACACTTCCTTTTCATAACCATTAGTCTCCAAAGGTTTTTTTAAATTCATTTCAATAGTTGTTATACCTTTTTTAAGGGCTTTAAACTCGAAGGTTTGTATGCCAGGTGTACCAATACCACCCGAAATATTTGAGTTGTATTCATCTTTGATGAACTCAAGCATAGAATTTTCATAATTTACAATCTTCCATTTGTATCCAGAAGAAGGATGTGCATCAAGATGCAGACTAAAATGATGCCCTTGTCGAGTTTCAATAGTAAATAAAGCAGTTTGTTTATCCATAATTATATATTAATAAATCTCAATATTAAAAGTATCAGTCATTTGGTTTGTTTCGCCTTCCTTTTCGAAAATTAAATCGATAGAGGTTTTTCCACTCCTTAATGATGTGAAAGTGAATGTTTGAATAATTGATGACTCTGCGCTTTCATTTTGATTATTTTGTTGTAAATCTTCATGGATGTATTGAATGTATGTGTTGTTAAAACTTTTGATAGTCCACATCCAACCTGAATTTTCACAAGATTTGATTATTAGATTAAATACTTCACCCTTTTTAGTCTCAATTAGCTTTTCTTGTATTTTTATACTCATCTCAAAACAGTATGTTATTTAATGTTAAAACACATAAATTATTATCCTCCTTACTTTACAAACATACAATAATACTAACTAGTATGAAGTGAATGAATGTGAAATTTAATAATAATTTAATATGTTTTTCAATCTTTACAATGTCCAAAAGATCTAATTGGTTGTTTTTGATTGTGTTAGGTTATATGTACACGGTGTGCAACTATAGAAAAATGATTATGCACTCATACTTAGGACAAGTAAACATGAAAATGGTAATTAATCCAGATTAGGCATTAGAAAATATCTAGTCGCAGTCTAATATCGTTTACACAAACAATATAGTCCAATTTCGAATACGTCTCAATGATACTATTTGTTTGAAGCAACGGCATTAACAACTGTAGGCATAAAATTGACTTTGGGTCATTTTATATGTTCAGTTGGTGTAATTAGTTCTCAAGGCTTTTTCAAAACCCTTGGACTAGTTAGAGTGGAGTTTACCCTAATGGAATCATTCGTTGGTTTTTTATAACTTCTAATGATTAATTTGGGTATAAGAAGCCATTCTTTTTGTATTTAGTGTAGGATAATAGAACTATGATGATTTAAAGATAAAAGTTTGATAGGGAGCATTATCAAAGATTATTGAAATTATTGATTGTTCGTAAACTGTTCAATAATTTCAATTAAATGAGGGAACTCGAGTGAGAGTTCATTTCTTCGGGCCAATTCAAAGTCTTCAAAATCAAAACCAGGTGAAACAGTACAACTAACCAATGAATAGCCACTTTTGATTTTTATTTTTGCTGCAAACCAGATGTTAGCAGGTATCAGAAGCTGTGAAATTTCACCATTTGCAATGTCATTGCCAAGCAAATATGTTTCGATGCAGTTGTTTTGAATAGTTAGGATTTCAATAGTATTGCCCTGATGAAAAAACCACATTTCGTCCGATTGAAGTCGGTGGAAATTCGATTTGTCATCACCTTCAAGAAGATAGTAAATCGCTGTACAGGTATTTCTAGTTTTACCATCAATTATTGTGGTGAGGACTTCGGAACGGTATGTTTCCTTGTAATATCCACCTTCTGGATGAGGAAGTAAGTTCAGATTTTTTATAAGGTCTTTTGAGTTCATGTCTTGTTGTTTGTTTTATAACCAAATCATTAAGATGCTTATTAACATCAATCCAAACAGTATGTTACCCATTATTCGATTGGGTTTTTGGGTTTTTAATAGTCTTGATATAAACTCGCCAAATCCTACCCAAGCAAACATATATGGAACACCAATAAGTACAAATATAAATGTGAATACATAGACACTTAGGTGAATGTTTTCGTAGTGAGGTAAAAATGCTGCAGCTCCTCCAATGGCCATTATCCATGCTTTAGGATTGATAAATTGCATCAAAAATGCTTTTGAAAAACCTATCTTTGATGCTGTCTGATTTTTAAACTCAGCATTCAAATTTCTTAACAAAAATCCCAGGTATAGAAGCCAAATGGAGCTTATTATTTTGAGTAAATAGCCTACGGTTGAATTGTGTGCAATAATTTCAGCTATGCCATATCCTGCTGCATATAGAATTACCACAAACCCGCAAAATATTCCAAACATGATATCTTTCACATCATTAAAACCATAGGCTTTACCATGTGAAAATAATAAGAAATTATTTGGACCTGGCGAAATGGATGTGATCAAGGCATAGATTATATATCCAGTTAGGTTGAAGCATATCATTTGTTTTGATTGTTTAAAAGTTGAAAAACGATAATGTCTTCATATCCGTTGATGGTTTTAATCCAATGATGAAGATAGCCAGATTGCAGGTAGTTTTGTTGTTCGAACATGGTACGACTTGCTGTGTTGGATGCCGCAATGTGACAATAAAGTTGGTTGATTTTAAGAAAGGAAAAAACGTAATCCTCTAGAAGTGAAAGAGCCATTTTGGCAATACCTTTACCTTGATGTTGAGGTGCAACAAACAAACCAAATGCTATTCTGCTATGATGTGGTTCAAAATCGAACAAGTCAACCGTGCCAATAGGTACATTTGAAGAGATGTCTACAATCATCAATCTAAGTTGTTTACTCTCATAAATGTCTTGATGTGATTGAGCAATGTATTGTTTTAATGCAAATTTTGAGTAAGGTATGCGAGTATTTCCAACAGACCAAAGTTGGGTGTCGTTTTCCCATAAATAAAGGAGTTCGAGGTCCTCAGGTTCTACCGCACGAAGTATAATATGATTGTTTTCGAAAAATGTAGCTCTCATTCAAAATGCTAAAAAATTCCAAATAACCCTTTTTTCTTAGGAACTTGATATTCGTTTACTAGTTCATTGGATATAGGCTCGAGATGTCGCTCTGTTTTGATCATTTGATATATTACTCCCCAGTCAGGAATGCCGCCCAAGCTTCTATCGTCGATAAAAAGGTCGGCCGTTAGTTTACGTGAACCTCTATTTTCGTCTGTTTCTTCTGGATAGTTGGCATTGATGGCATAAAATTCAAGTCCACGTTCTTTACAAAATTGAACAGCTTCCTCTAATTCTACTCCTTCCCGTACGGTCCATAAAATCAATTGATGATGAAACTCTTCCTGTATTTTTTTTAATGTAGTTATGGCAAATGGAATTTCCTTCCCAATTTTTGGATATTCGTGAACTACTATTGTTCCATCAAAATCTACAGCAATGACCATAATGATATAATTTATATTGTTTTATAGTTTTTATTAAATCTATGCAAAGCATTTATTCTTCATCAATGTCAAGTTCAGAACTTATTTTTTGGATAGAAGGTTTACAGAAAATTAATGCAATTGCAGCTATTCCAGCACAATAAATCATTGACATTTCACTGCGCAATAAAAAGAAAGCTATAATACTTATCTCTAGTGCACTACCTATTAAAGCTAGTCTAACAATGCCGAATTTAGTATAGTTTTTTAGCTTCAATTGTTTGTCTTCAAGTGCTTTCCACTTTTGAGATAATCTATAGAAACCACCTAGACTAAGTGGTATCGAAAGTAAGAGGTACAAAATAGTAAAACTCGAAATTAGCATTCCTATTTCACTTTTAGCCATTATGCTAGTTTGTATATCCTTAGTAATTTGATATCCTATGAAAGTAAAAGCAAGAGTAGATACATAAAATCCATAATATACTATCGTGAGTGTTCTGAATGTGTTGTTAACGGTTGTGTTCATATTTTGATAGTAGTTGTTAAGTTAATTTAAAATTGTTGAGTTGAATATTCCGCTATGTGCTTTATTATAAAATGTATAGGTTTATTTATAAGAATTCGTAAATTCTACTCTGTTGGTTATTGATCTGCCTAAAGTAATCTCGTCGGCATATTCTAATTCATCTCCAACTGCTACACCTCTTGATATAGTAGTGGTTTTTATATTAAAAGGTGATAGCTTTCTGAATATAAAAAAGACAGTGGTGTCACCTTCCATTGTAGTACTCAATGCAAATATTACTTCTTTGATGTCGTTATTGGATACTCTTTGAATGAGACTTTCAATTTCCAAGTCAGCAGGTCCTATCCCGTCCATTGGCGATATAATTCCTCCAAGCACATGATATAAGCCTCTGAATTGCTGCGTATTCTCAATTGCCATTACATCTTTAATGTTCTCAACAACACAAATGGTTTGTTTATCGCGTGAAGGATTGCTACAAATTTGGCAAATCTCAGTATCGGATATATTGTGGCATTGAGTACAGTATCTGATTTCTTTTCGGAGATGAATTATTGAATTACCAAAAATTTCAACTTCGGATTCTGACCTTTTAAGTAGGTGCAAAACCAATCTTAAAGCCGTTTTACGACCAATGCCTGGTAATCTTGAAAACTCATTAACTGCATTTTCAAGTAGAGTAGAAGAGTGTTGATGATGGTTCATTCAAAACGGATTCAAATTCATGCAAATTTACTAAAAATTCCAACTTATCTACTATATTTTTGATTGTCCATTTTATATCAATTCAAAATACGTACATTTGTAGTTCGTTAATCCCGCATGAATCATTATAGGTGTTGAAAAATGGAGCGAATAATCCAATGGGGGATATCCATTTCTAATATTGTTGCAGGGTTTTGAAAATGGCCTTTGTTACTATTTGGATAAGCTTTACACATTTTCGAATACTAAAATTTGAGTTAAAATATTCACATTTTCAACCACTCTTTTAATCCCAAAGATATTATGGATGTAAAATCGGCTGAGTTTATCATTAGCAATACTGATTTTCTAAAATGTCCAGATACTACACTCCCTGAATTTGCATTCATAGGTAGATCTAATGTAGGCAAATCATCACTTATCAATATGCTGTGTAACAGGCATGGGCTAGCAATGACATCTTCAAAGCCAGGAAAAACATTGCTAATCAATCATTTCCTTATTAATGGCAATTGGCATTTGGTAGATTTGCCAGGATATGGCTATGCAACAGCAGGAAAAAAGGTAAGAGAGCAGTTGAAATTAATCATTGAAAGTTATATACTCAATAGGGAGCAATTAACATGCTTATTTGTTTTGATTGATTGCAGACATCAACCTCAACAAATTGATTTGGATTTTATGAATTGGTTAGGAGAAAACGGCATTCCCTTTTCCATCGTTTTTACAAAATTAGATAAGCTGTCATTTGCTAAAGTTCGTGCAAATATTGACTCCTATGTTTTGAAAATGGGTGAGGTATGGGAGGAATTACCCCCTGTATTTATGACATCATCAGAGAAACGAACCGGTAGGGAAGAATTGTTATCATACATTTCTGATGTGATTAAATCATTGAAATAGCCCTAAAATAGTTCGCTTTTTACTGATAAAATTTATCAAGAATTAGAGTTGAAATGAATCGCACATCTATTTTATTTTTGTTGTTAATTTTTATTTCCATTTGCTTGTTTATTGCAGACTTGGTTACTGGAAGTGTTCCTATTGGAGTCGATGAGGTTATAAAAGTTTTTTTTGGAAAAAGTGATTCGGCAATAAATTCAGAAATACTATTCAATTTTAGATTGCCCAAGGCATTGACGGCAATTATAGCCGGTGCTTCTCTCTCAGTGGCTGGATTGATGATGCAGACATTATTCCGTAATCCTTTAGCTGATCCATACATTTTGGGTGTTAGTTCTGGTGCAAGTTTGGGTGTTGCTGTGGTGATGATGCTGAGTACTTTAGTGCCTTTGCTAGATATTAGTAGTGGATGGACTTCTATTACTGCTGCTGTAATTGGAGCATCAACAGTGCTTCTATTCGTAGTAAGTATATCATTTAAGGTGAGACATGCAGTTTCATTATTGATTGTAGGTATAATGTTTGGTACGATAAGCAGTTCGTTGGTTAGTATCATTCAAAATTTTAGTAATCCTGAGACAGTAAAATTATTTCTTATATGGACTTTTGGTAGTTTAAGTTCAGTAACTTGGGCTTATTTGAAATTACTATTCCCCATTGTATTTGCAAGTATGGGATTGGCATTTTTTTTACACAAACGAATGGATGTTATGCAATTGGGTGAAAACTATGCTCGAGGATTGGGTATATCTATCATACAAACTCGTTTTCTTGTCGTTTTAGCTACAGGATTGCTTGCAGGGAGTGTTACTGCTTTTGCTGGCCCTATCGCTTTTGTTGGTGTTGCAATACCACATATTGCCCGAGGTGTGTTCAGATCGTCTTATCATCGCGTTCTCATTCCTGCATGTGTTTTATGCGGCGCCGCTTTACTTTTGCTTTGTGATATTGTTTCTCAATTACCAACGTACATACTGCCGATAAATGTTATAAGTGCTTTGTTTGGTGCCCCAATTATTATTTGGATTGTTTTGAAACGTAATTGAAACTTAATGGATTGATTTACTAGTATCATGTCAGTGTTATCTACACATAATTTATCTATAGGATATGCTCAAAAAAAGAAAGTTGAGCTGATTCAATCGTCATTAAATCTTGAATTGCATTCCGGTGAACTCGTATGTTTGATTGGGCCTAATGGCACGGGGAAATCAACATTGTTAAAAACCCTATCGGGGCTTCAAAAAGCAATATCTGGCGAGGTAAGGGTTGATAACAAGTTGTTAAGTAGTATTAAATCATATCATAAGGCGGAACTTATATCATTGGTATTGACCGATAGAGTAGAAGTTGAGAATGCTACCGTTCGTGATATTGTTTCCTTGGGCAGATATCCTTATTCTGCTTGGTGGGGTAGTATGAACAATGACGATGAACAGCTCATAGAACGTGTTATAGAAATGGTGCATCTGGGTCATAAGGCTGATAAATTACTTTCAGAACTTTCGGATGGCGAACGACAAAGAGCATTGATAGCCAAAGCATTTGCACAGTCAACACCTATTGTGCTGTTGGATGAGCCAACAGCACATTTGGATTTGCCGAATAGGGTTGAAATTATGCTTATGTTACATAGGCTGGCTCATGAAACTCAAAAGGCTATTCTAATATCAACTCATGAGTTGGATTTGGCTTTACAGGCTGCAGATAAAATATGGTTAATCAGTAAACAAAATGGAGTTGAATGTGGAGTTCCTGAGGATTTAGTATTTAATGGAAGTTTTAATAGAGTGTTTGAGAGTAAAGCTTACTTTTTTAATGCAACAAATGGTAATTTTTCAATGAATTATCAACTCGACAAGGAAGTAAAAGTAGAAGGAGATAAGACTCGTATGTATTGGACATTAAGAGCATTGGCTAGAGCTGGTTTTATGGTTGTAGATGATGCTTCTGTACAAATTATAATAGATGCTGAAGCTTGGTATGTGGATGAAAAAAGGTTAACTTCAATTGCCGATTTGCTACATTTGTTAGACAAACGATTTGCTTAAATATTTTTCGGGATTTTATTTGGATGTTTGAAATTGTAGGATTTTAAACCAAATTTGTAAAATAGAACAACGAGTTAATTATCGACTATAGTAGGTATCGATATGTGTAATAGCTTTAAATATTGGAAAATAATGAGTTGTTTGTTGTGTGTCTTATGGATGCATGACAGCAAGCTATTTGCAGAGAAAGTACCTGATAAAATCCAGAATAAAAAAAAATACGAACATGAGCACAAGTGCTTTTTGAAATTTGTAGATGCAAAAAGTGGTGTTGCTGTTGTCAATGCAGATGTTCAGATAGAAAGTCTTGGGAATTTTCTATCTGACTCACTAGGTAGAGTATATATTACCAAGCCCAAAAGCGGAAATTATAAGTTTCATTTCACAAAAAGCGGTTATGTGTCAGCTGATTATGAATTTGAAATAATGGGATCACTGGCAGTGTCAAATCATTTTTCGGTTTGTCCATACGGTCATTCAAGTACATTCTATTTTGTTCTTGATTGGGATAAGTCACCAGCAGATTTAGATATCCATTTGTTAAAAACAAATGGTTATCACGTGAACTTTAGAAATCCGAAAATAGTTACAGAAGAAGTAGCACTTTTGGTAAAAGATGGTTTTCATGGTTATGGTCCAGAAACGATAACACTTAACAAGATAGATAAGAATGCTACTTATGTGTGTTATATACATGATTTTACACATCAGTATTCAAAACGATCTTTTGCCTTGTCATATTCCAGAGCAATTGTGAGAGTATATTCGGATAATCAGTTGGTATACACATACAAGGTGCCCTCATTTCATGTGGGAAACAAATGGACTGTGTTTCAAATCAAAAAAGGAACTTTTAATACGCTTAATAGATTTAGTTATAGTATGTAATATTTTGATTATTTTATTTTTTTATTATATATTTGTCTGCTATCATTGGCGTGATGTTAAAATACTGATGCGACTTTTTGATTCAATACCATATTTTTAGTATATATTATTAATTCATAAATGCTAAAAATATATCTCAAGTTAAATTTTGGATGTCGTTTTTTTATTGTAAAGATGATTTGAGTTCATGAATAAATAAAAACATTTGTAATGAATATCCCAAAATACATTTCCCTATTATTTATATTATTTTCAATTATATTCAATTTGCATGCCGATTTGAGTGTGAAGTCATTTAAGAAAGTAAACGATGTGCTTTCTATGAGTCCACAAGATTTTCGCAAAGATGCAAACGGTAATCTCTGTGCATTGGTCAAAGTAATTACAAACCAAACAGGTTTTAGGTGGGATGCTGAGGGTGAACTAATTACCTTTTTGCATAAAGACAATGGATATTGGTTGTATTTACCAGTAAAAGTTAAGCGTATTACCATATTACATGAGCGATTAGGTGTAGTACACAATTATGTTTTCCCTGCTACACTTCAAAGTGGAGCTGTTTTTCAATTGGAACTTTCTACTGAAAAGATTATAAATCATACAATAATCCCTAAACCTCAAATATTTAAGGTGACAGCTAATAATGTTAACTTTGAAATGGTTGCAATAAAATCGGGTCATTTCAAAATGGGTTCAGATATGGGTGTTAGCGATGAGATTCCAATACATGATGTGATATTATCCGATTATAGTATAGGTAGAACCGAAGTGACTGTTGCACAATTTAAATCATTTGTAGATGCTACAGGTTTCAAAACAGAAGCAGAGAAGGGTCATGGTAGTTATATTTGGCCATGGCCAGATGGAACTCAATGGGAGTTAACCCCAGGTGTAAATTGGATGTGTAATGCTACTGGGAAATTAAGACCAAGTTCGGAAAGTAATCATCCTGTTATTCATGTAAGTTGGAATGATGCTACAGCCTATTGTAAATGGTTGAGTAATCTGACAGGAAAAACATTTCGCTTACCTACAGAAGCTGAGTGGGAGTATGCAGCACGAAGTGGATCTTTTGAAGGAAGTATTTATTCGGGTACGGATAATAATAAAGATTTGCTTAAATATGCATGGTTTCGAGATAATTCACAAGGGCCGAAGAATAATAATACTAAACCCGTAGGGACAAAAGCACCTAATGCTTTTGGCATCTATGACATGACAGGAAATGTATGGGAATGGTGTGCAGATTATTATGGGCGTTACTTAGAAACTGTTCAGAAAAATCCACTTGGACCCGAAACAGGAACTCGAAGAGTGAGACGTGGAGGGTGTTGGAATAATGATCCTTCCAATTCAAGAACAGCCAATAGAGATTTTGAAATGCCAGAATTACGATACTCAATTGTTGGCTTTAGAGTAGTTTGCACGGGTAATTAATCTTGTTGTATTTGAATGTGTGAAATATCGTCTTCCCTTCAATGAAAAGAACTGTTATTTTATTTCTATTTGTTATTCTTTTCTCATCACTCAATGCAATTGTTGAAGTAACTTCATTCCGCAAGCTAAATAATGACTCAATATCAATACTCCTAAAACAAAGAAAAGATTTATTCTCAAAAAACTATTCTGCTATCTACCTACAGAGCAAAATTGAACGTTTTATAACTTATGCAGATTCAAGTTTGCTGGATTTATTTCCTATGGATAGTTTGTCATATTGCTTAATAGTCCCTCCAAATACACGTGTGCTTAATTTCAGATTTCTGAAACAAAATATCGACTTTGATTATCATTTACCCTTTCAACTAGAAAAAAACGAAAGTTATAAGTTGAATATTGACGAACGGGTTGAGAAATTAGCATCCTCATTGGAGTCGCCAGATATTCAAATTTCATCTGTCCCCTCAGGGGCTACCGTATATATAAATTCAAAAAAATCAGGACTTACACCTTTATCTCTCTATTTAAAACCAGGTGAATATGAGTATAAATTGAAGTTGAATGGTTACTTAAATGAGGCGGGGGTAGTGTCGGTGAATGATAATGAATTGAAACAATTGACCTTAAAGTTAAAAAGCAACAATGCAAAATTGCTAATTAGTTCAACCCCCGAGACCGGTGCGCTAGTAATTGTTGACGGCAAAAGTTCTGGTAAATACACTCCTTGTACGTTAGATAAACTTTCATCTGGAGCTCATATCATCGAATTAAAAAAAAGTATGTATGAAAATACAAGCAAAAAAGTAAATGTTTTACCCGGAGAAACTAAGTCTTTGTCGATTGAATTGAATCCAGGATTTGCAGATGTTCGAATCAATACAGAACCCAAATCTGCAATATATATCAATGAAGCATTTCTTGCCAATGGGTTTTGGATGGGAAGATTAAAGCCAGGGAAATATAAAATAGAAGCCTTTAACGAACATGTATCGGATTCAATTATAATAAAGCCAGAAGCAGGACAACAGTTGAATTTAGTACTGCGTCCTACTCAATTAAAGGGACAGTTAAAACTGACAAGTACACCCACTCAAGCAATTGTTAAGATTGATGGGAAGCCAGTATGTCAAACGCCTAATGTGCTTGAGTCCATTCGAGCAGGGACTTATCATGTTGAATTTTCGGTTTTGGGATATGCGCCTTACACCGAACTGGTTAGAATTTCACCTGAAAAAACCACTTTGATACATGCCAAATTGATGAGTGGTAGAAGTGTCACTATTACCTCAGTACCAACGCAAGCCAATATTTTCGTAGATGGTGTTTATAAGGGGAAGACTCCATTCAAAGGACGTATGTTATTCGGAGGTCATACCGTTAAAGTAGAAAAAGATGGTGTTGAAAGTGAACGACTCATTCTGTTGGCTCCAAGCGGAGGTGAAACTAACTTTCAGGTAAAAGTAAATAGCAGTTTCAAATCTTTTACTGATACGATAGGCACTGCACTATTAGATATGGTGGCGGTTAGAGGAGGAGTATTTCAGATGGGAAATGATGGCGGTGAAAGTGCCGAAAAGCCAAGTCATACTGTGTCTGTCAATAGCTTTTATATCTGTTCTACAGAAGTTACACAAGAATTGTGGGAACTAGTAATGCATGATAATCCAAGTTTTTTTAAAGGAAATAAACTGTTACCGGTTGAGAATATTAGCTGGGAACAGTCACTTCAATTTATCGAAAAGCTTAATATTCGAACAGGTAAAAAATACCGTATGCCTACAGAAGCAGAATGGGAGTATGCAGCTACAACAGTGCCTAATGACAAGGTACAAACCATTTGGTCGGGATGCAATGACGACTTTGGATTGGTAGATTATGCATGGTTTGATGTAAATTCACGTGCAAAGACGCATCGTGTTGCAGCTAAGCAGCCCAATAAACGCGGATTGTTTGATATGTGTGGTAATGTTTCGGAATGGTGTTCGGACTGGTATGATAGCTATCCAAATCAAGCATTATTTAATCCAACAGGTTCGATTAATGGAAACTATAAAGTGAGTCGTGGCGGTAGTTGGTATAGGAGTTCTCACAACTGTAGAGTTAGCTTCAGAGATTTAAATAGTCCGCAGAGTAAATCAGATAATATTGGACTACGATTGGTGTTGAGTCAGTAGTGAAGAATGATAAACATTATAAATCGGTTTATTCATCACTATTTTGTCTATCTTTGCTATTTCAAGTAAAAGAATTATGATTTTTTGAATCAATAGCAAATTAGAGCTGAGTATTACTAGTTGGAATCATTTGTACGGATAAAAATTCTTTATGATTCAATGTGGTTTGACTTTTGAGTCTCCCCCAATTTATGTTTTAGGAGATATGAGTTAGGCTATTAATACCCACATGAGACAACACAAGGCAATTTCAATATTTGTATTTCATTTCTATGAATAACTCTCGATTCTTACTTTTTTTTGCATTATTAATTACATATTCTACAGCATTTGCTTTGTCTAATTTACATATTACTGGACAAGTAGTAGATGAACACAAAAAGGCTTTGGAATGGGTTAATGTGTTTGATGAGAAGCATTCTAAGTCTACTGTTACCAATCAAAATGGTTTTTTTGATATACAAATTGAATCTCAGGATTCCATCAGTCTTAAGTTTTCACAGGTAGGTTTTCAGACTCAAAGAATAACTGTTTTTCCCGGTGTTGCGAATCAATTCGTCACTGTAATTTTAAAGACCTACTCCAAGGAATTGGATGAGGTAAATGTAATAGGTCAAAAGGTTCAAACCACGTCCATTGATTATATTGATGCCACCAAACTAAAGCTAGTTCCAAACGCAGCAGGTGGAATCGAGTCCATGTTAATCGCCTTTGCAGGTGTTGCTTCAAGCAACGAACTAAGTTCGCAGTACAATGTTCGTGGAGGAAATTTTGATGAGAATATGGTGTATGTAAATGGTGTAGAGGTGTACCGTCCTTTGCTTATTCGGTCAGGACAACAAGAGGGATTAAGCTTTATTAATCCAGATATGGTAAAGAATGTGTCTTTTTCATCCGGTGGATTTGATGCTCGGTATGGGGATAAAATGTCATCGGTACTTGATATCCAATACAAAACACCTCAAAAATTTGAATCAACAGTGTCTGCAAGTTTTTTAGGAGCTACTGCATATATCGGAACGTCAAATTCGAAATTTTCACAGATGCATGGTTTTAGATATAAAACGAATTCTTATTTAATTCAGTCCTTAGATACCAAAGCAGATTACAAACCTCAGTTTTTTGATTATCAAACCAATTTGACTTATCAACTGAATTCAAGACTAAAACTATCCTTTTTGGCTAATTTTTCACAGAATTCCTATTTGTTCATTCCTCGAACTAGGGAGACAGCTTTTGGTACGAGCACAGAGAAAAATACGTTCAATGTGTTTTTCGAAGGTATGGAAAAGGATCTTTTTCGCACCTCATTTTCTTCCTTAAGTGCTGATTATATTCCTTCTAAAGGCTTGACCTTATCATTTAGTTCGTCGATGTTCTATACCAACGAAAGTGAAAATTATGATATTGATGGTGAATATGTTTTGAATAAAGGCGAAGGTGATGGAATGAATTCGACTTCAATAATAGGAGTGGGAAAATACCATCAACATGCTAGAAACCAACTCGATGCAACTGTATCAAGTTTGTCACATATTGGTGAATTTAGTAGAAATCAAAACCAATTGAAATGGGGAGTAACACTGCAAAATGAAAGAATTAAAGATCGCATTAGTGAGTGGGAGTGGCAGGATTCAATAGGGTATTCTTTACCAAGTGATTCAACGGATTTGCGTTTATTCTATAATTTGAAATCAAAAAATCAATTGGTGTCTAATCGTATCACATCTTTTGTTCAAGATACATATAAATGGAATTTTGAAGGTATGTCATTTCTTGTAACGGGCGGATATAGAGCTAATTATTGGACCTTTAATAAGGAGTTAATTCTTAGTCCTAGGTTATCTGTAGCTATTCTGCCTCATTGGGAGCGAAATTTTAATTTCCGCTTTTCAACAGGGCTGTATCATCAAGCTCCGTTTTATAAAGAAATAAGAGATACATTAACTGATGCACAAGGCAATGTTTCTACCCAACTCAACAGCAATATCTTATCACCTCGCTCAATGCACTTTGTATTGGGAACAGATTATTATTTTAAATCATACAATAGACCATTCAAGTTTACAACCGAGGTGTACTTGAAATTAGCTGATAGAATGATTTTTTATTCAGTAGATAATGTTCAATTGAGATATTCAGGTCTAAATGATTCGAGGGCATATACAGCTGGTATCGATATTAAGCTTAATGGTGAGTTTTTACCTGGAACAGACTCATGGATCAACCTTTCATTGATGAGTTCAAAGATGAAATTTAACGACGATTTTTTTGTAGGTTATAAATATACTTCTGATAGTACCTATCAATCTTATACCTATCAAAAAGGTTGGTATCCTTCAAGTAACGAACAACGCTATGTGTTCTCAATGTTGTTTCAAGATTATTTACCTAATAATCCCAGTTATAAATTGCATTTAAGATTTATTTATTCTGATGGATTGCCTTTTGGACCACCACGTGATGTCCGTCTGCAAAATGTATTTAGATCTTCGTCCTACAAAAGAGTTGATATAGGTGCATCCCGAGTCTTGGTCAAAGGGAATGATCCTATTATGAATCAAGCATTTTTCAAACATATCAAGAGTATTTGGCTAAATTTCGAAGTGTTCAACCTACTAGATATTAGTAATGTTAATTCCTATTATTGGGTTACCAATATTGATAAAAGTCAAGTTGCTGTACCTAATTATCTTACCAGAAGAATGTTTCAACTGAAACTTATAGTTGATTTCAAATAAGTAAGGTGTAGAGTTTTTATACTTTTTCGAAGAATTTATAAAGGTTGAAGTCAGTTTTTTGCTTTGTACAATTATTATCTGTTTAGTTCCCAAAGCTTTTTACATAAGACATAGATTGATAGGAGCAAGGTATACTCACTTGGAATCAAAAGTTCGTTTTTTCAAAACTACTAATGATTCATTCGGGTTGAATAGGGTGGAAAGTTTCTGAGTTATTGTATCTGGTTTTCTTTAGAATACATATACTTTTTTTATTGCTTGAATTTAATTACTTTTGCAATCATTACTTTTTTCTATCGAATAATAATTCCCAGTGGTTTATTGATTCAAACAAAATTTTAAAACGCAAGTTTATAAGCTGATTATTACCTGTTTTGTTTTGAGGCTTGTTGAGTTGATAAAACCTAACTGTTTATAGTATGTTGTAATTTTATTGTAATGCCACACACATCGCAACGTGGGCAGTTGATGCCCGAATCACCCATTCGAAAATTAGTTCCCTTATCAGATAAAGCAAAAGCAAGAGGAATTAAAGTATATCATCTTAATATTGGTCAGCCAGATCTAAAAACACCAGAGGTAGCACTTGATGCCATTCGTTCTATAGATAGAACAGTTTTGGAATACAGTCCTAGTGATGGTATCCGCAGTTTAAAGTCTAAGTTAACTGCATATTACCATTCTTTCAATATTGACGTTACCGAGGATGATATTATTGTTACAACTGGTGGTTCGGAAGCAGTTAACTTTGCTTTTATGAGTTGTCTCGATCCAGGTGATGAAATTATTGTGCCAGAGCCAGCTTATGCTAATTATACTGCATTTGCAATAGGGGCTGGAGCAGTGGTACGTCCTGTAGTATCATCTATCGAAGATGGTTTTTCTCTACCTTCTGTCGAAAAATTTGAAGAACTTATCACCCCAAAAACAAAGGGTATTCTGATCTGTAATCCTAATAATCCAACTGGATATCTTTACACACGTGCTGAGATGAATAAAATTCGTGACTTGGTTAAAAAGTACGATTTGTATTTGTTTTCTGACGAGGTATATCGTGAGTTTTGCTATACAGGTGCACCTTATATTTCAGCATTTCATTTGGATGGTATTGAAGAGAATGTGGTACTTATTGATTCTGTGTCAAAACGTTACAGCATGACAGGTATCCGAATAGGAACTATTGTATGTAAGAATAAAGAAGTAAGGAAAAATGTGATGAAATTCTGTCAAGCAAGATTAAGTCCTCCACTTCTAGGCCAGATTGCAGCAGAAGCAGCCATGGATACTTCTCAAGATTATATGTTGGAGATGTATAATGAATATGTTGAACGTCGAAAATTTTTGATTGATGGATTAAATCGTATTCCAGGGGTGTATTCACCCATTCCGATGGGAGCATTTTATACCGTAGCACGATTACCAATTGATGATGCAGACAGATTTTGTGCATGGTTACTTTCTGATTTTGAATTCGAAGGGCAAACAGTGATGATGGCACCAGCTTCCGGTTTTTATACCATAGATGGACTGGGGAAGGACGAAGTTAGAATAGCATATGTCCTTGATAAAGAGGATTTAAAACAAGCAATGCTGGTACTCAAGCATGCATTAGAAGTTTATCCCGGTCGAACCATCTGATCTCATTTTACATTTTTCAAGCAACATATTTCAATAATCTTTTTCTGAAGTGTTTTTTGAATACTTAATAGCTAAACGCATGCATTTTGAGCAGGGTAAGAAAAGTATTTCGCGCCCTGCAGTTCGTATTGCAATTATTGGAATTGCACTTGGACTGTCAGTAATGATAGTTTCTGTGGCAGTAGTAATTGGGTTTAAAAACGAAATACGCTCAAAGACTATAGGTTTTGGAGGACATATTCAAATTACCAATTTTGATAATAATAATACCTATGCGATGAATCCTATTCAGGTTCATCAATCACTTTTACGTAGAATAAAGTCTATTGAAGGGGTACGTCAGGTGCAGCGTTTTGCGACCAAACCAGGTATTATTAAGACCGATAATCAATTTCAAGGAATAGTAGTTAAAGGTGTGGACAAAGGATTTGATTGGTCATTTTTTAAATCAAATCTTTTAGAGGGTAGTGTTTTGAATTTTGATAGTAATGATCTTGGAAATAATGTTATTATATCTAGATACTTAGCTGAAATATTGAATTTAAAGTTGGGTGATACTTTTTTAACCTATTTTATACAGGATCAGGTTCGAGTAAGAAAATTCAAAATTACAGGCATATATGCCACCAATTTTATAGAGTATGATAGGCTTTTTGTTCTTGTAGATATCAGACATGTACAAGCTCTTAATAATTGGGAATCAAATAGTTTCAGTGGACTTGAAATTTTGATAGATGATTTTGATCAAATCGATCAAGTGGGAGATAATGTGTATGAATCTACTGCTAATATCTTTAGTAAACAGGGAAATGCATATATAACTCAGACTATCAAACAGCTTAATCCTCAGGTTTTTAGTTGGTTGAACTTGTTAGATACCAATGTGTGGGTGATATTAATGTTAATGCTCTCGGTTGCTGGCTTCAATATGATATCGGGATTGATGATTTTGATTTTGGAGCGAACTAATATGATAGGTGTTCTTAAAGCATTGGGAGCTAATGATTTGTCAATTAGAAAAATGTTTTTGTTTCATTCTTTTTTTCTGATTGGAAAGGGGATGATATGGGGCAATATCATTGGATTGATTCTTTGTGCGATACAATATTATTGGCACTTAATTCCACTTGATCCTCAGGCATATTATGTCTCTACGGTGCCCATTTGTTTTGATTGGCTGAATATCATTTTGCTCAATTTAGGAACTTTGTTAGCATCATTGTTGATGATGATAGCTCCCACTTACTTGATAACCAAAATTTCGCCTGCAAAGATTATCAGATACGAATAGTCTTAAAACAGAGTGTTTTCATGTCCATTAAAGCTCAATAATATTCGATATTTGATTGGGTAAAACTCTTGCATTATTACAATATCTTAAACTCTCATTGAATATGATAAAAGATAGAATAGAGGCTTTGCGTAAAGAACTGGAACAGCATAATTACAATTATTATGTTCTGTCCTCACCTCGTATTTCTGATTTTGAGTATGATCTGTTGATGAGACAGTTATTAGATCTGGAGCAGCAGTGTCCCGAGTATTTTGACCCTAATTCACCTACACAGCGCGTAGGGAGCGATATAAGTAGTGCTTTCAATCAAGTAGCGCATCAGTATCCTATGCTTTCGCTGTCCAATACTTATTCTGCTGAAGAGGTTCAAGATTTTTACGATAGGGTGAGCAAGGCTTTAAATAGTGAATTTGACTTGGTTTGCGAACTGAAATTTGACGGAACATCAATCTCTCTAATATACGAAAATGGAAATCTGGTTCGTGCCGTTACACGTGGTGATGGCGAAAAAGGTGATGATGTTACTGCTAATGTTCGTACCATTCGTTCCATACCTCTCAGACTTAGAGATGATTTCCCTGAGTTGTTTGAAATTCGTGGTGAGATACTGATGCCTTGGGCAGTGTTTGACGAACTCAATAGAGAACGCGAAGCTCAAGAAGAGCCATTATTTGCCAATCCTCGCAATGCAGCATCAGGTACTCTCAAATTACAGAATTCGAGTCTTGTGGCTAGTCGCAAATTGGACGCTTATTTTTATAGTCTTTTGGGTGATAATCTTCCTTCAGATTTTCACTCCCAAAATAATAATAGAGCATCTTTATGGGGTTTTAAAATTTCAGAGCATTCACGAGTATGTAAATCCATCGAGGAGGTGCAAGCATTTATCAATTATTGGGATGTGCAACGCAATAACTTGCCAGTGGCAACTGATGGTATCGTTATCAAAGTGAATTCGTTAAGTCAGCAAAAATTCTTAGGTCTTACAGCCAAATCCCCACGATGGGCAGTGGCTTATAAATTTCAAGCCGAAAAGGCTTTGACTCGCTTGAATTCTGTTTCGTATCAAGTGGGACGAACAGGTGCAGTAACACCAGTCGCCAATTTAGATCCTGTCCAGTTGTCGGGCACAATAGTTAAGCGAGCTTCCCTGCACAATGCAGATGTGATTAAGTCACTCGACTTACATATTGGAGATATGGTTTATGTAGAAAAGGGAGGCGAAATAATACCTAAAATTACCGCAGTAGACAAGGATGCTAGAATTTTAATTGGTGATGAAGTCCGATTTATCAAAAAATGTCCCGAATGTGCATCGGATTTAATACGCTATAAAGGAGAGGCAGCTCATTATTGTCCCAATGATAATCATTGTCCGCCACAGATTAAGGGCAAAATTGAACATTTTGTTAGTAGAAAGGCAATGAATATAGAAGGTTTAGGCGGCGAAACAATTAATTTGCTTTATCAAAACAAATTATTAAGTAAAATTTCCGATATTTACAGTTTGAATATAAGCGACCTGATTCACTTGGAACGATTAGGTTCAAAATCTGTACACAATCTACATCTAGCTATTGAAAAATCAAAGGAAGTAGCTTTTGAACGTGTGTTGTTTGCATTAGGTATTCGATTTGTGGGTGAAACTGTAGCCAAGAAACTAGCCTATGCATTTCTAAATATTGAAGACTTGATTTCTGCTAAGTACGAACAACTTGTTGAAATTGATGAGATTGGAGAACGTATTGCTCAAAGTGTAGTTCAGTATTTCTCCGATATTGAAAACCTAAATACGATACGTGTTTTAAAGGATCATGGTTTACAGATGTGCTTGTCTGATGATAAAATGCAAGCACGTGGAACAGCACTCGAAGCCTATACCATCGTAATCAGTGGAACATTCAAACATCATTCACGTGATGAGTACAAAGCAATGATTGACCAACAAGGTGGTAAGTGTACAAGTAGTGTGTCAGCCAAAACCAGTTTTATTCTAGCAGGTGAGAATATGGGTCCCGATAAATTAAAAAAAGCCGATTCACTTGGTATTAAATTAATGAATGAAGAAGAATTCTTATCCTTGCTAATCAACGAATAGTTTCTATTTTTAAAGGGAAATGATATGTTAAAAAGAATAAGTGCGTTTTTGTTTAAGAGACAAGTAATGAAGATGACCCATTCATCTGATCGTGAACGCTCTTTTGTAAACTATAAGAAGGCAAAAAGTGTTTTCCTATTATTTGAAAGTGATTTTACAGAGAAAAATGCTGTGATAAGAAAAATTATTCAAGTATTACAGTTGGATCGTAAAAAAGTAGTGGCTTGGGGATTCTTAGATAAAAAACAACTTACAACTGCATTATTACCTGATTTTAGGGTTTTGAACTATGAACATACCGATTTTTTTCATCGTCCTCATTCCTCTTTTTTTAGAGAATTAGAGCATTATGAGTTTGATTTGGTGATAGATCTAACCCTCAATTCCATACTTCCTCTCGACTATTTTGTGTTATTTTCAAAGGCTAAATGTAAAATAGGTGTTAAAAAAACGGATTTACCTATCTATGATTTTATAATTGATTTGGAGAACCATCAACAAACTCTTGAATCATCTGAAGAAGAATTGGATGAATTGTTCTTGTTTAATCAAATAATTTTTTACCTTAAAAGCATACAATCTAGTGATTAAAAAGCTAATTTTGCAAAAAAAATGAATTCTCCTCTTTAATGATGAATAGTAAAATGAACGGAATGGGTGTTGCTTTGATAACACCTTTTAAAGCTGATGACTCTATAGATTATGATGCATTGGATCGACTTATTGAGTATCAAATAAAAAATGGTACTGATTACCTCCTAGTATGTGGTTCTACTGCCGAAACTGCTACCTTGACCGAAAATGAAAAACAGGATTTAACAAAATTTGTTGTTGATAAAGTAAGTGGACGCTTACCCATCATGTTAGGTGTGGGTGGAAACAATACTAAGGCCATTGTGGAAACGCTTAAAAACATGAATTTTTCGGGTATTGACTCTATCTTATCTGTTGCTCCATTCTACAACAAACCTTCACAAGAAGGTCTGTATCAGCATTTCGCTGCCATTTCAAAAGCTTCGCCACTCCCTATTGTGCTGTATAACGTACCTAGTAGGACAGGTGTAAATATGACTGCTGAGACAACTCTTAGATTAGCAAAAGATTTTAAAAATATTTGTGCCATCAAAGAAGCATCTGGTAATTTCGCTCAAATTGATGCTATTATCCAAAACAAACCCAAAGATTTTTTAGTAATATCCGGTGATGATGGTATTACCTTTCCACTTATTACCTTAGGGGCTGTAGGAGTTATTTCTGTTATTGGCAATGCTTTCCCCAAGGAATTTAGTCGTATGGTGCGATTGGCTCTGAATGGCGACTATGATAGTGCCCGTCAAATTCACCGCCATTTTAATGAGTTGATCGAATTACTCTTTGTAGAAGGTAATCCTGCGGGTATTAAAAGTATGCTAGCTTTGATGGGCTTTGTGGAAAATAAGTTGAGACTACCATTAGTGCCAAACACCATCAATACCTACGAACGAATAGGCAATGTGCTGAAAGAATTGCATATCAAATGTTGATTTAGAATTATCCAATAAATAAAAACGCCTGGCATAAAAGTCAGGCGATTTTGTTTAAATCACCCTAGACCACCTTCTACCTAAAGAGAATTTGAAATATATATCTTTCTTCGTTATTAAGTGTGTTTAAAGAATTATGGCTTTGATTGCTGAAGAATGGCAGGGGTATTGACAAAGGCGGGGGAGTTTCAGTGCAAAAGATCATTTGAAGCCCAAATGTTGAGTTTATAACTGTTAACTTCACTATTGCCAATACGATGTTAATAATTGTTTAGTCATTTTGTAATTTATAATTTCAATGCCTTGCCTTATGTTCGTTTGTTCTTTTAGAACTATAAATCCCTTTTTCTCAAAATAAGGTCTTGCTGTTTTGCTTACGTCAGAGAGTAAAACAGTACCTTTGTTTCTAATTGCTTCTTTTTCAATTTCAAAATAAAGTTTGTCAGCAATACCTTGTCTTTGGTAGTCTTTGTGTACATAGAGTAAGTCTATGTAGTTATAGTTGTCTAAAGAACAGAAACCAACAACTTTGTCTTTTTCCTGGGCTACTACTAATAGTTGATTTTCTATAATGTCTAGCCAGCGTTGTTTATTGTCTATGCTTGATGTCCAAACATTAATTTGTTGGTCACTATAGTCTGCTTTACAAACAGTCTTAATAGTGTCTACAAATAATTGTTGCAATTCACTCAGGTCTGACGGTTGTCCACGTCTAATTGTAATATTTAAACCTGTCATTTTCTTGAGTTTTGGTTTTTCTCTCAGCCTGACCGCTAACGTTGATGGTATGAAAAGTTGCCGATTTCGAAGCACTTCCTTATCAAGCTACACTGAACTTTAATAGAAGTGAAAAACTTAAAACCTACACTGCAACGGCAATTTTTTATACCATGTGTTATGCCCTCGTGCTTTTTTATTTACTCCTCCTATAAAGTGAAAATCTGTCCCCCAGAATATTCGTATAAACTAAATCCATAACTTTCAATATCGGAATTTGCCATCTTTAACCCGCTTAAAGAAATAATATTTACACGACCGAAAGCTTTTACAGCAGTTATTGACTGGGGAGCATTTATTCTTTTATTAAAAATACAACAACGTTTTTCATTAAAATAATCTGCAAATTGCTTTATAGAAGAAACTGACATCAAATCTTTTAGCGAAGCAACCAGTTGGGATTTAGCCTTTTTTCTTCCTTTGGCTGGGTTTGCATCCTTAAGTTCATTCAATAAAAAATAATCTCTAGTGTTTTGAGTATACACAATTAAATCACAGCGTTTTCTACCTCTCTGAAAATTAGTGTCAAGTGATGTAATAAATTTATCATAATTAATTACATATACTACTTTCTGGCTAGGGTTTCTATAGATTGCTGTTCCATTATTCTGAGAATTGTAAATCTGTGTTTCTCTATTAGAATCATCTTCTATTTCAAAATATTGCGCGCTAGTTTGTTTACTTATATTGTTGATTGTTGAAATTGGCAAGTTATAATGCGCTGTGAAGTTCTGTTTTAGTAGTGTTTCCATAAATTATCCAAGTGCATTATATTGGTCATATGTGGAATTTATTGTCTCCGAAAGAAGATTAGTGTTAACAAGACGTTCATTCTGAGCTATTAAACTTTCTAATTTTCCTTCTGTTACATGGTATACAGCTAAGTTTTCATATTGAATACTCGCACCATTTATGTCTTTGTTTTTATCTCGCAGCTTAATGAGAAGATTTAAATGATTTATAATGTAAGGACTATGAGTTGAAAGAATTAGTTCAATTGAGTTTTTATTATCAGAAAAACAAGTAGATAATAAATCATTTAACAATTGACATTGAGCATCCGGGTATAGGCTCAATTCAGGTTCCTCAATATGAATAAATATTTTCTTCTCTATTTCTCCAAGGTTTTTAATTGGTTTAAATGATGTTAACCTGTCTGTATTGGATAAATAAGACAATACAGAGCGGTTGAAAGCTTCTTCAAAAGAAAAATACTTTGAGAAATACTTTGGAATAAGTAATACAGGAACTGAATTTTGAGTTCCAGATGAACTATTTTTCAAATCTATTTCAAATGTTTCGTTCCCTCTTGAAGTAATTGAGTATTTCTTTTGGGTTCCTGACTTTTTTACTGCAAACTTTACATCTAAAAAATTCATCTCTAAATCCTTAATAGACTCTGTTGCAAGATCAAAATCGCCAAAAACTTCATGGAAATAAAAACCTAAATACCCTCCTGTGAATGAGGCACCTTTATCAGCCCAAAGAGGTATAACATTTCTTGTTTCAGAAATAAAACTAACTTTATTAAAACAGATGTCTTCTGCTCTAACATCAGAATTTATTATGATATTTAATGATGATTTATTCTTTGTGAGTTTGATTTCATATTTATGACCTAGTTTTGATTTGGTTGAATATATTATCTCAGTGTCATTTTTAATATATTTCTCAAATCCACAATTTCTTATATAGGTATCCATTCTATATCTAAAGAGAGACTTGGAAATCTCGCTGTGTTTAAGATAAGATCTAATATTGTGCATTTTGTAAAGCCAACGACACAATGCAATAACTTTCATTATACTACTTTTCCCACTACCAGATTCACCAATAAATACCGAAAAAGGTTTAATATTGTCAATCTTAATATCTTTAAGTGGGCCGAAATTTCTTATCCAAATTGATTCTATCATTTTGTTTATCTATTAGTTCTCAAAAATAAATAAATTTTTCAACAATGAGACGTGCTGTTTTTTTTAGCATGGGGCATAACGACCGAGGCTATGGGCATTTGGCGGGTTGCGGGAGCGTTCACTGTCGCACTGCGACAAAGTGAATGTGGGAGCAAAACCTGCTAAATGCACGTCAACCAGCCAATGCCTATAGGCGGGTGTTATGCACAGTTATTTATAGTTCAATATAAAGCGAAATAGGATCAACAATGATTTCATAATCAAGTTTCCCTGTAAATGTTTTTTCAACACCAGTGAAAGTTCGAACAATATTCATTAAAGATTCCTTCATATTTGTCTCACTACCAGCACCAATTTTATCACCAAATAATCTTTCTTTATTTGATTCTTTTTCAATTTGAGTCAATATGCCAAATAACACAAACTCTTTTTCAGTCTCTCTGGAATACTTTTTTATTATTCGTCTTTCATCGTCTTTTAAGTTATCTCTGTCTAGTTGTGCACTTATTAAATAAGTGTCATTCAAAGGAATTTGTATTTCAAACTGTTCATTATAACCATAATTAAGTATATAGACCATGTGTTTTAGGTATTCATCGTCTAACATCAAACCCTCCTCTTTAAGTAACTTATGAAATTCAGTTTTGCTCTTTAATATGTTGGTTGCTTTTGCTTTTTGATTACGATCCTTGATTTGATTGATTTCTGTATTTAATATTGCAATTTGTGCATCATATTCAGCCTTTTTCGTGATATACCCCAAAGCTTCTCCGATACTATTGAAGTTTCTAAAAGTATCTTCTATAATTTTTAAGTCATTAAAGATCACTCTGCCTGTAACTTTAATAAAACTATAATCGCTCATCTTTTCTGAAAAAGCTTCTATGTTGTCATTGTCAACTTCAAGAACTTTACCTTTTTCAATTAAAGCTTTTTCAAAAAGATTGTATGAATAGTCATGTAGGAATTTCTTTTCTGTTTGATTTGTTGATTTTTGAATAATGTCACCCAATACTCTTCCACTTGCTATATTCCCTTTTTGAGTCTCTGTTTCTGTATTTTCCGCACCTTTGCTCGTTACAATATACTCTGTAAGACCCTCAAATAATTGTGAAGATATTGAGTACATTTTATAATTGTCTAAATATAAAAATGATCTAATTTTTTCCATTTCTTTTTCGTTTTAAGTAGTCTTTATAGTATTTTTTTCTTGTTGTGATTAACGTTTGGACTGAAATAAACAATCCAATCAGTGAACTCAAAATTGTCAGAGTAATGATTAAATTATTCATGGCTTTCAATGGTGTTAAGTCGATTAAAAATTGAATAACTAAAAATAAATGAGACAAATGCCAAAACGAATGAGCAAATTTTGACAGTATAAACATTTAAGTCTTTATTCGATTTAAGTTCAGAATACGTAATAATCGCGAAGATTGAAGAGAAAAGAATAATTTGTAAAACAGAATATCCAATATTCTTAGTCTTCCATAATTGATCATCAAGTCTTTTGTCTTCCAATTCATTTATATTTGATAAATTGAGAATTAATCCAAATACAATGAAATCAGTCGCATTAATCCAATAATTTAATGTGCCCGTTTTGTCAAAAAGACAAATAAAACTCCTTATAAAAAAGGGCAAGAGTCCAATTATCACGGTGTAAATTAACCATTTTGTTTTCTTCATTTTCTCAATTCTTATTTTTTTATAATTGTGCATAACATCTCAATATACGCAACTCATTCCTGTATGCGCAACTCAGTTGCGCATATATCCGCTTTACCTACAGTTGCCATATTTGCTAATATGTTGAAAATTAATACAATACAAATATTGGTGATATCAACATAGTTGCGCATACAGGATTCAGTAGATTGTTTGTAAATAGACGTTTATTGATTTTTCAAAGGTATTCATAATATTCAAAAAAGCAAATGAATTTTAATCAATCTCTAATTTATCCAGCAGACATTTTATCTGGTCAAATCCTTTGGTTGTAATGTGTGTGAAAATCTTGGTTGGTTTGCTGTTGGAGTGTCCAGATAACTTATATCTCCCCGTAAAAATACCAAAGTTTTTTAACTCCGCAAGGCTGGCGGTGGGATATTTACCCACATTATGAAAACGGTTAGTATATGCAAAGTAGGCGAATGCGGGCGTATTCACTGTCGCACAACACAAAAGCTAATGCGGGTGATAAACCTACAAAATCGAATGAATTCGGCTATTGCCGCTTAGGCGTGTGTTACCAAATCGTGCATTGGTTGAGAAGACGGGTTTTAGTATTCTTTGATTAGATTATAACCTAATGTTTCAGTTGATAATGCACGTTTGGTAGTAATACAATATCAATAAACTTACCAAACGTGCATTAGTTTTTGCAATATTTAAATTACTTTTTCGGCTCTATACCAACATATTTTGGACCATCAAATATTAGTTGATAACTGTTTCTCAGGTAGACATCAGGTTTAGATTTGTCTGCTTCTTTAGTTTTTAAACTAATATAAGCTAAATATAAAGTATCTTTTGATTCAGACAATCTATAATACTTCTCATTTATATTTCTTTTCATCGTCCAAGAGCTAGATCCATCAGCAATATATATTTTGCCCCATCCATCTTTTGCAATACCTTCAATATTGTGCCAAATTTGATCTAAATTTGTGAAACCTTTCAGCTGTGCATTGTTAATGTAATTAGTGGAACCAATGTAACCTTGACCCGTAAAAACATAAAAAGAACTATCTTCAGAAGATTTATCAACTGATTGCCAAGTTCCAAACAAATCAGCATCTCTGTCTGCATTTACATCTGGGAAGTACTCTTGTGGTTCACATGCAGAAAGGAGTGCTATACTTAAAAACAATATTAAGTATTTCATAACTATTTGATTTTGTGTTTTTCTAAAACATTGTCTGATAAAAGCATATCGGCTGGAGCAATTGTTGGCATCCATCGAGCTAAAAGACGATGTGTGTTAAACCCTTCCAATTCAAACGAACGCCAGGTAATTGTTGAACAAATAAAGCAATTATCCCTAAATTTAGCCGTAATAAAATCCCAACCCGAGCAATACGGCTTACCAATTTGGCTTTCAGCATAAGCAATTACTTTATCGACATTTGGGTAAACATCTACAAATCCACTTCTTAAACCTCTCCAACGCCATACTCTTTTTTTTACATAACACAAATGGGCTTTGCAATTCCACTCTGGGTCTATTTGTTCATACTGTACACCATTTCTGTTGGTGTAATTCTGTGAACTAATGCTGACATCGGAATACTCATTATAAATTTCGGTTTTTGTTTTTGTTATAATATTTACATGCCCTGGAGGATATTTTCCTATTCCTATATACTTTGTAATAGCTAATGGTTCATAATAGAAAAGATAAGCAGAAAGCCATACTGAACATGGAAGATTTATCAATACATCGCCTCTGTTGGCATGTGTCCGCAATTGTTCTAGCACTTTACTTGGTTCAACAAAGTCTGGATGGTCAGTATCGCTTTTTGAATTTTTCTTAACTTTTGACAATCCCGGGTTTCTTTGTAAAAGTTCGTTTGCATATACTTCACTCTTTTGTTTTATTCGCTCAATAACTTTTGAACTAATCTTATCATAAAGTTCGTTCTGTGAAAATTTGGCTACTGAACTTTTAATATTAGCTCTGCCATTATTGCTAAGTTCCGCCATTACGTCATCAAAAGCATCGTTTTGTATCTTTACATATTCCTCCAATTCTTTTCCAATATCTTGGTCGTTCAGCTTTGGGGTCATAGCGTCAGCCCCTGTCGTAGCCCATTTGTCTAAAAATATTTCCTTTTCGCTATCCGTTAAATCAAAAAATGAAATTTTAGTACCCGATTCATCAACTATATCCAAATTGGCAAATTCCTCAACAATAGGATTCAACAAGCTATCAGAGTCATCGTTTGTTGCTGATTTAATTTTACTTAACTGGACACTTTTAAGGTCAGGAGTAGTAAGGCTAATAAATTTCGCCATGTTTCCATAGTACCTTTTTGCTTCAATATTAAGTTTTGAAACATCAATATCACTAATCAATGTTTCAGTATTACTAATATTTCTATCTGTTTCTTCATTCTTGTCACACGAAGCCAATGTAAACGCCACAATTGCAATTAAATAAAATAGTTTTTCATAAATATACTTGTTTTGCGAATGAAACATAGAATTGATGGTAGTTTTTAATTTCTCGTTGCATTCAGATTTCTTTTTCTTTTTATTCATTACAACCATTATGTTTGTCGTTAGAAACCTACGTTTCCACAGATTTAAGTTTGTCATTGTCAAACAAACTTTAGGTCATATGATTACAAGGTTAATTTGCAATCCAAACAAATTTCTCATTTTCGATAAATACGTTTCATT